>JGI24699J35502_11133964_pt1 | contig 21850 bp, 13 predicted proteins | sample TergutMp193P4_FD_35502 | JGI IMG/M metagenome (IMG submission 35502)
GGGCTACGGCGTCCACGTCGGCATCGTCAAAAACCAATACCGGTGCATGCCCACCCAACTCCAACATAATCGGCTTGGCTTGCGCCCCGGCCAGCGCGGCCAACTGCTTGCCCACCGGCGTCGAACCCGTAAAGGACACCTTACGGATAACCGGCGACTCAATTAGCGTTTGCGAAATCTGCGCCGGGTTACCAAACACCAAGTTCACTACGCCGTCCGGCAGCCCCGCGTCCACCAACGCCTGCACCAACGCTACCGCCGAGGCCGGACACTCTTCAGCGGCTTTCAACACCACGGTGCAGCCCGCCGCTAAAGCTGCCGAGACCTTGCGCGCGGGCACAGTCAGCGGGTAATTCCACGTGGTGAACGCGGCCACCGGCCCAATCGGCTCCGGCACCACCAGCGTGCGGCCCGCGTGTGCAGCCGTTGGGATGACCTGCCCAACTCGGCGTGGCCCTTCAGTCGCCATCGTGTCCATGATGTCGGCGGTGAACATGACCTCGCCGCGCGAATCGCCCAGATGCTTGCCGTTCTCCAAGGTCATAGCCTCGGCGATAGGTTCCGCCCGCTCCCGCAGCAGCGTGGCGGCTTTTTGGATGATAGCCGCGCGCTCCCACGGGTCGGTGCGGCTCCAAGTTTTGAAGGCTTGGTCGGCGGCGGCCAAGGCTGCGGCAAGGTCAGCGGGCGTAGCTACCGGCACCTTACCAACCACTTGCTTATTGGCCGGATTCTCCACCGGAATGGTCTCGCGTCCGGCACCCGAAACCCACTCACCACCAATCCGCATCTTGATTTCAGGCAATTCCTTCAGATAGTTGGTCACGAGGTCGGCTCCCGGTCATAGATTCTTTTATTGTCGCGATAGTATAATATGCGCATAATCTTTGGTTGGCGCGCACGAAACCATGGCAACCATAACTCTAATCTAAAGGCGACACAATGGGCGATCAACTAACTACCGGCGTTATCGAACAGGCAATAGCCGATGCTACCAACCAAGTTCTGGCGAATTCGCGGCATTGGGCGGGGGTATTTCCCGATGATGCGACCGTCAACAACTTCTGGACGCCACGCGGCGCTCGTGATGGTTTTGCGATTGAGGGGGCTAACCACGGCTGGACTACCTCGTTCTGGACGGGGATGCAGTGGCTGGCCTACGAACTCACCGGCAATCCAGAACTGAAAGTCGCTGCGCAAGCTGGCTCGCTTGACCATGTGCGCCGGGCAATGGCTCGGCAAGACACCGACACGCACGATTTAGGATTCCTTTATAGCTTATCGGCGGTGGCCGACTGGATGTTAACTGGTAGTGAAACGGCGCGCGACGGGGCGCTGCTGGCCGCCGACCTACTGATGAACCGCTTTTTGGAACCCGCTGGCATCATCCAAGCCTGGGGTGACCTGTCCGACCCCGAGCAACAGGGCCGGGGGATTCTGGATTCGATGCTAAACCTGCCGCTGCTGGTGTGGGCGTATCAGCAGACGGGTGATGACCGCTATATGAAAGCTGTCAAGCGGCACGCGACAGCAATTTCGTCACGAATAATCCGCGCCGACGACTCTACATACCACACTTATTTTTGGGATCCCATTACCGGTGAACCATTGCGCGGTACCACGCATCAGGGAGCCACCGACAACTCCTGTTGGAGTCGGGGTCAAGCTTGGGGCATTTACGGTTTTACGCTGGCTTATCAAGCAACTGGCGATCCGCAGATGCTGGCCGCTGCCATGCGGATAGCCGACTACTATCTTGACCACTTACCAGCAGATTTAGTGCCCTATTGGGACTTCATATTCACCGAGGATGAGCGCGGCGCCGGGGAGCGGGCGGCCTACTTCAAGGCGCAGGGCATTAATCCGGCCACCCGTGAAGGCTTACCGGGATTCGGGGAGGAGCGAGATGCTTCAGCGGCGGCGATAACTGTGTGCGGGCTACGCGAACTGGTGAAGGTCCTAAGGAGTACCGATGGCGAAGACGCGCAAGACCGTCAGGCTAACCGTGAACGAGCAGCTCGCTACGAAGAAGCAGCCGACAAAATGCTCCATTCGCTCATCACCCGCTACACCCCAGCGGCCTTAAACCAATCGTCGGACGCCTTATTACTCCACACGGTCTACAACAAACCCACCGGCCACGGCATTGACGAGGCCACCCAGTGGGGCGACTACTTCTACCTCGAAGCCCTAATGCGGGCCGTCAACCCCAATTGGAAGCGCTACTGGTAGGGAATCTGTCCTAAGGCGTGGCGTCGACGGCTCTCATAATAGCGTTGATGACTTGCGGGGATGACGGCTGGAGGGTACGCCGGTTAAACAGCGCGAAGTTGTCAGTGTTAATGCCGGGTAACGTGATGCCAATCCGACCGTTATCCCACCAGAAGGTGCGCATCCCGCGCTCGCGAGCCTGCTCCACATAGAACGTCGCCCATGCCACGCGGGCATCAGGGTTATTCCGGTTGATGGCGCCCATCTCGCCAAATATCACGGGGACGCCGTGTGCAACAAAAGTGTCATAAGCTCGGTCTAGGCCCTCCACAATAGCGTCCGGCCCGCTGGCGCCCGCTCCCGTCGCGCTCCAATCTGTCACCGCATCAGTGCCCATCGTCAGCGCAAACTCGTACGGCGTATACATATGGATAGAAACAATCTGCTTACCCGGCCCCACCGGGTCAGTAGGCAAAACGAAACCACCCACCGCAGCCTCAGTGGAAGACGCAGCGTACGGAGAGGATATTAAGAATCGCTCGGCGTTATTCCCACCCGTCGCGCGCACGGTGTCCACAAAAACTTGATTCAAGATGTTGAGGTTATTGCGTTCTTCCGCAGTTCCGCCCGACCACTCGTTTTCGCTGCCGACTGTGCGCGGTTCATTCAAGCCTTCAAATACCAGCCGTTGCCCATAGTCAACAAAATAGGTGGCAATCTGCTGCCACATGGTTTCGATTACCTGCTGCGAGTCGGCCATACCAGAATCAAATAGGCTCCACATACTCTCATCGTGGTGGGTATTTAGAATGACAATCATTCCGATGTCGTAAGCATAATCGACAACCTCTTGAACGCGCGTAAACCAATCCTCCCGAATGGTCAAGTCCTCATCAACCATTGAGAACCAAGTAACTGGAATGCGAATAGCATTAAAACCGGAATCGCGAACCATTTGGATTAACTCCGGCGTAGTTACTACATTATCCCAATGTGTTTCTTGGCGTTGTGGCGAGTTATGCCGGATGGACGCGGGGGAGGTTCCGACGTTGGAATCTAGGGTGTTGCCCAAATTCCATCCCACGGTTATCGCGGCCACAAGCTCATCCGCGTCGGCAAAAGAGTCGGGGATGGGCACCCAGCGGTCTAGTGGGACATAATCATCGGCTGGGCCGGTCTCGCTGGGTGCAACGGTCTCAGTATCGGCAGTAATCGCACTATCAGACGATAAGCTATCGTCGTTCTGCTGTTCGTCAATACTTCCCATAGCAGGAGGATCGGAAACCACAGTAGCTGCGGGCGAGCAAGCAGCTACCACAAATAGAAAATAGCTCAATAAAGCTAGACCAGTTAATTTTGTCTTTCCCTGCCAAACTCGCATCAGTGTAATCCTTTTAACTAGAATAGCTAGACTTTAGTTGAACAGAAATAATATCGGCCTAGATAGGAAAAGCGTCCGATACCATGCCCGGACGCTCCCCTAAACGTAATAAGTAAGCATCAGCCTTTGACGGCCCCAGCCATCACACCAGCTACCAGTTGCTTACCTAAGAAAATAAACACAATAAGCAGCGGAAGCGCTACCAAGAACACCCCGGTCATCACTAGTGGAACGTCTTGTTGGAAAGCGCCATTGAGTTGCGGGATAATCAGCGGCAACGTAACTTGACTGCGCAACATAATACGTGGCCAGAAGAATGAGTTCCAAGAACCCACAAACGTGAACAATGCCAATGTGGCGGCAGCAGGCCGCGCAGCAGGCCAAGCTACTGAAATGAAGGTGCGGAACATGGAAGCGCCATCCACCCGCGCCGCCTCAATCAACTCGTAAGGCAACGCCTCCGACATGTACTGTGTCATCCAGAACACCCCAAACGCGCTAACCAAAGCGGGGATAATCAACGCAGCGAGGGAATCAATCCAACCAAACCGAGCCATCAAGATAAACATCGGGATAGTACCGATCTGAGCGGGGATTGCCATGGTCGCAATAATCGTGGTGTAGAGCGCGTTTTTGCCCGGGAAGTTGAGTTTCGAAAACGCGAATGCCGCCAGCGTGGAGAAAAACACGGTGGCCGCAGATGTCACGACAGCCACGATAATGGAGTTTCGGAAGGCACCCCAAACATCGATTTGTGGATGGGTCAGGATTGTTCGGAAGTTATTTATCAACTGCCCGGTGGGTAGCCAACGTGGTAGATTGCCCCGTACCATTGCCAGTTCCGCAGTTGTCGCAGACCCATACATCAGGGCAGCAAATAGCGGAAATATGGAAATCAAAAATACAATGGACAAAAAGAGGTAGGTAAACCAACCGGGGCGCCTGTTTGCCGGGTTAAGGTTTTGCGCTGCCTTGTGCATTTTCTTAATATGCTTTTTGGTGTATTTGGCAGCACCCTCGCCAGCGGTATTGGCGGTAAGGCCAACGTTCCCGTACCGATACTCAATTACATCGCCATTGACGGTGTCAGCAGAATCTGTAATAGCCATGGTCTTACCTCCCTAGAAATCCATATTGCGTTGTTCGAAATACCCAGCCGGGGTTTCATCGTCAACAAGATCGTCGGCGTCTTGCTGCAATGACGGATGCCTGCGGGCATGTGTTAACTCAAAGTCGTCTTCAACGTCGTCTCCGATGAGGGGAGCAGCATAAGTTGCGGGTACCAAACCGTCTGCAACCGGATCGTAGGTACCGTTAGCGCGTGATTCTTGGACGCGAGCAAACGCTTCGCGGTGTTCGCGGCTGAGTTTCTTATAGGCTTTGCGAGATACCTTTGCTTTCGCAGCACCCGTTCCAGAAATGGCCCGGGTTAGCATAAAGTTAGTAAGCGCAAAGATCAGAATGATCAACGCGAAAATCCATGCCAGAGCCGCGCCCCGACCCAACTGTTGGTTAGCCCAGTTACCAAAACCGAGGTTGAACAGATACAGCACAACCGTCTCGAATTGGCGGTTGGAGCCGCCTGAACCGGTGGGATCGAATAGCACCACCTCATCAAAGACCTGCAAACCACCAATGGTCATAGTCAGGATGACAAAGATCATCGTAGGCCGAATGGACGGAATGGTTACCGAGAAGAACTGCCGTAACCGGCTGGCGCCATCAACGACCGCTGCTTCATATAGCTCACGCGGTACGGCCTGCATGGCCGCCAAGAATATCAAAGTGTTGTAACCAGTCCAGCGGAAGTTAACCATCGTTGCAATGGCAATATGCGATATCCACCTGCTTTGGAAGAACGGGTTATTCCACGGATTACCTGCGGGATTAAGGCCAAAAATGCCTTGCTCCCCAAACATGCCACCGGCACCCAACATCGGAACTAGTAACCCGCGCTCGCCAAGCAACTGGGCGAAAATCATCGAAGTCGCGATAGGTAATACCACATACGGCACCAATACCGCCATCCGCCAGAATGTCTTAGACCGTAAGTTTTGGTCCAGAATGGCAGCAATCAAAAGTGCCAAGATAAGTTGTGGGATCGAGGAAAGGGCCCAAATGGAGAACGTATTTCCAAGAGCGTTCCAAAACCGCGACTGCCCCAGAATCCAGCGGAAGTTTTCTAACCCAATAAACCCTTGCCCACCAGCTCGGAAGTCCGTGAAGTTCTGCGTCGCGATGTAAATGTTATACAGAATTGGGTAAATGCCAAAAATCGCAAAAGAGATGAAAAATGGCGAGATGTATAAGAATGGCGATACTTTTACGTCCCATTTGGAAAGTTTCTGTGTGAAACCCACCCGCTTAACGCGCCGCTCGGGCGGTGGAACCTGAGTACCATAAGTTGTTTCGACTACGTGCGGTGATACATCTGTAACCATCGTTGGTCTCTCCCTTTTTAGCCACTACACACTCTGCTGTGGCACCAGCCACTCCTAGCAAGATACTACATTGGAAGTGTGGAACCTGCTGGCAATTCAGTAGAGTGGCTCATTTTGCCCGGCTGTCCTAGCGTGTCGCGCAAATCGGCCACAAAAAAAGCTGGGCACCCCTCCGGTGTGGAGAGGCACCCAGCCTGTAAGTTTTGCTAGCCAGAGCAGCGAACGGCTACCCGGCTAAGCGGCAACAACTAGTCGCGCGGGAACGGCAGGTCATTGAAGTCCGACAGCGCTTGATCCCAAGCCTGCTGCGGCGTCATGATGCCATCGTTGACGGAAGCTAAGTTGTTAAAGAAGATGTCGTCCTGAACGGTACCGAAGGCACGGCCACGGAACGGAGCAGCAGGCATGGCGTCAGCCAAGCCAGTCAGAACCGGAGCGTAGTCCTGGCCACCCAAGAAAGCTTGGATTTCAGCGTTGTTCTCTAGGCCAGCGTCCAGCAGGTGAACCTGCGAAGGCACGGAACCGATCGACCACAGGGCAGCGCCAGCGTCATCGTTGGTAAGACCATCGGCGACCAAGATCGCGCAAGGGATAACGGAGCTGTGAGCGGTTACTGCAGCGAACGAGCCACCCCAGTTAGCGCCGCCACCTGGTACAACCTCAGCAACACGCCAGTCACCATCAGGACCACCAGCGGCACGCAGCGGCCAGTTGATCTGCCACGGCGGAGCAACCATGGTTACGAACTCGCCTTGATTCATGGCCGAACCCCAAGCGCCATCCCAGAACGGAACGCCAGCGCCCAAGCCTTCGGTCATCGCACCAGCGAACTTCATGAACAGGTCATGAGCAGCGGTGTTGGTTTCGAGGTCAATCATGTTGCCGGTAGCTGGGTTCTCGAAAGCGGAGGGGGAGAGCTGACGCAGCGCGGCGCGCAGCGGGCCATCCGAGATGGAGTCAACCCAAGCCAAACCGGTAGCATCGTGCCACTGGCGGCCAGCCTCAAGGAAGGTATCCCAAGAAGCGTTGGAGCCACCAATCCAAGCGGAGAACGCAGCGGGGTCGGCGTACTGGCCAAAGCCGTGCTCTTCAAGAACGGTAGCGTTGTACAGCACGGCGAGCGGGCCGATGTCAGTACGGTAACCGAGCAGGGTGCCACCAACGCGGCCTTCGTCCCCAGCCCAACCCAGCCAGCGGCCCGGGATCTCAGGCAGCGGAACTAGGTCCTCAGGGTTTGCACCAGCAACGGTGTTCCAGTGGTCACCCTCAATTAGGATGACGTCGCCAACGCCAGCACCGCCAGCGTTGAAGCCAGCCAAGTAGCTGTCACGAGCCTGAGTGGAGTCACCCAAGTTTACCCAGTTAATGGTGATGCCGTGCTCAGCAGCGAAAGCGTTTGCATGATCCTGTAGCGGGCCAGGCATTGCATCGGAGAAGAAGTCAACCGTAACGGTGGTGCCGGCCTCGCACTGGCCAGCGTCGCCAGCCTCAGGGGCCGGAGCAGGCGCAGCGGGAGCTTCCGGAGCCGGAGCAGCCGGAGCCGGGGTAACAACTTCCTCGACAACGGTCTCGGTCGGGCTGCACGCAGCAGCAAAGATGGCAAGCGTGGTGCCAAGGGCGACAGCGCCGCCTACACGCAAATTCCTCATCATTGTAAAGAGGTTCCTTTTCTATTCAGTCAAAGCAGTCAAGCAACCGATTAGCGGTCGCGACATGTGTTCTACTTAACAGGATGTCATTCGAGGGTTCAACCCCCTCTGCGTGAAAACACGTAGATACTGACGGATTTTAGGTAACGCTTCGACAACAGCGCGCCAACCATACCACCATTTAGAGCCGTCACTTTTCGCCGTATATGGACGAAATCGTCTTAGATATCGCATTGTTATTGCCGATGGGCCATAATTGGCAAATGGCTAACGTGCTGCATGTAAATCAACTTGGTTATCTACTCAATGGCTCTAAATGTGCGACTTTAGATTGCGCCGAAACCATTCCGGTACGCTGGGATTTACATTTTGTCAATAGCGGATTAAATAGCCGTGAACATATTGCAACCGGGTACACCATACCAACCGGCGTTGATATCACAACTGGGCTTAGCGAACATATCATCAACTTTACTGGGGCCGATTTCACTGCGTGTAGTGCCCGTGAAGTGCAGTTTTCAGGACGGGCTAATGCTGATCCGTTGTCCCTTGGTGGCCATTACCTACTGACAGCCGGTGGCACTAGCGTCGAAGTGAATATTACACCCCTTTTATACGACGAGGTTTTGGTTGCGGCTTTACGGCTTTTTACGTTACAGCGTAGTGGGTATGAAATAGGGCCAGACGTTGCTGGTCCGCAATATGCTCGGGCGGCTGGGCATCTGAACATAGCGCCCAATAAAGGCGATATTGGGATTCCACCATTGCCTGCAGGTGGGGCGACTACCGCTGCTGGCATTGATTTATACGACGGATGGAGTGGGGATTATCAGATTGACGCGCGCGGTGGTTGGTATGACGCCGGGGATGCGGGCAAGTATGTGGTAAACGGCGGCATCTCGGTGGCTGGGCTGCTTGGCATCGTTGAGCGCGCGCAACGGACGGGATTAGCACCATCCGTACTGACGGTTGCCGCCGATATCGCGCTTTCCGAGGCGCTGTGGGAGTTGGACTGGATGATCCGGATGCAAGTGGCGAATGGGTTGCCTTATGCCGGGATGGTGCATCATAAGGTATCTGATGAGCATTGGACCAGCATCCCGATGTTACCCGCCGATGATCCCCAGCGCCGGTTTGTCCACCGGCCTTCTACTGCCGCCACCCTCAACTTCGCCGCCGTGGCCGCCCAAGCCGCCCGCATCCTGCTTACTAAAGGGGTGGTTGCTGCGGGTGACCCGGTGGTTGAGGTGTTCGCCACTGACGGTCTCGAATCTAGTACATCGCCACTGGTTGCTGCTGGTGACCCGGTGGTTGAGGCGTCCGGTACGGACGGTCTCGAATCTAGTACATCGCCACTGGTTGCTGCTGGTGACCCGGTGGTTGAGGCGTCCGGCACGGACGGTCTCGAAACCACCTCACGAGCCGACCTAGCCGACCGCTACTTAACCGCCGCCCGTAAAGCATGGGCCGCCGCCCTTGAAAACCCGGCACTGTACGCCCCAGACACTAACGTCTTGGAAAATCCGGGTTCCGGCCCGTACAACGACACGCATTTGGACGATGAGTTTTACTGGGCGGCGGTCGAGTTGTATCTCGCGACAGGGGAGGCAGAGTTTTTGACGGCCATTAGGCGCAATGGCTATCACTTAGCGGGCTTTGGCGGTGCGAGCGGCACTAATTCGCCTTGGGCTGGCTTGCCCGATCAGCCCGAAGTCGGGTTCGATTGGCGCGACACGGCTGCTTGGGCGCGCCTGCAATTAGCCCTGCACGGCGACAGATCCTGGGTGGAGGAAATGGCGTCAAGCCATTGGGTGGATGAGGCAGCGCAAAGCTCTTGCTTGGATGACACGGTGCAAAGCTCACGGATGCTTGAGGCGGCGCCAAGCGCCGGTCTCGAAACCACCTCATCCCAAGCCCAGTTGACCGAACTCCAAGACCTCCGCGCCGACCTAATCGCCAACGCGCAGCGCCTCGCCGCCCAAGCGGCGCCTTTCGGCCAGTTGTACAACCCGGCCAGCGGCAAATACAACTGGGGCTCAAACGCGATGATCGCCAATAATGCTGCCATCGTCGCAGCGGCTGCTGAACTATCCGGCGATAACGCCTTAAAGCAAGCTGCATTAGCCGGGCTCGACTATCTTTTTGGCCGTAATTCCCTCGATTTAAGTTATGTAACTGGATATGGCAATAAATACGTCCATAATCAACATTCGCGCTGGTTTGCGGCAGCTGTTGATCCGAGTTTGCCGCATCCGCCATCTGGCACGTTATCTGGCGGGCCGAATTCCGATTGTCCCGATGCACCGAGCGCTGCCTTAATAGGGCAACCCGCGCAATTTTGTTTTATTGACGATATCGCGTCGTATGGCACAAATGAGATGACAATAAACTGGAATGCTGCTCTTGCTTGGCTACTAGCTTATGCGGTTACAGTTTCCTGAAAAGCACAATATTCCCAAGGTTATCCGCGTGTCTGGCTAGAGGAATCGGTCGGATGCCGAAAAATAGGGTGCATGAGCCTATTCAACTGCGCAGGTGTTGGTAAATCTGCAACGCGTTGTGGTTATTCGCGCTTAATGGCAACAATCACGGCAGTTCTTTTCGCGGTTATTGTGGGTTTGCTAGCGGGCATAGCGCCAGCGATGGGTTTAACTGCGACGGTGAACAATAATGCGCCAGCCGTGGTCAAATCCGCAGCGGGAATCTCACAAGTTACCGCGCCCCGGCGGTTTGATAAAGGATTTGAACTCATCTCGCCTAGCGGCGAGTACAAGTTGTCATTCCAAAGCGATGGCAATTTGGTTATTTATGCGAATGGTAAAGCGATATGGGCGACGATGACAGTCCAGAGCGCCCAAAGTTTATGGTTCCAAGCTGATGGAAACTTTGTGCTGTATGGTGCGAACTCCCAACCATTAGTTAACACGATGTCCTACCAAAAAGGTGGCCAGACTTTAGCCTTACAAGACGATGGTAACTTGGTGATTTACAACAACAATCGGCAACCGATTTGGGCGTTGTGGGGTGTGGTGGGCAGCCAAGCAATGTTTAAGAACCTAAGTGTTCCAAAATCAGCATCTGATCCTAACACTACCCAAACTCCACCCTGCAAAACTAGTAATAAGGTTTGCGCCGGATACAGTTTCCAAAAAGGTGACCAGCTCATCTCACCTAATGGCAACCACAAATTGGTTTTTGAAGCTAGCGGGGATTGGCTTTTGTATAATGGCAGCACTGCGATTTATTCTAGTAACACCGCAGGTAAAAACCCGGCGATAGTTTTTCAGGGTGATGGCAACCTAGTTCTTTATGGCGCTAACAATCAAGTACTAGCCGCTACCATGTCACAGAATAAGCAGGCCGATATATTAGTGCTTCAAGATGATGGCAATTTAGTGATATATGCTGGTTCCGCTCCAGTTTGGGCGTTATTCGGCAAGGCCGGTAGCAGTGTAATGTTTACTAAAATACCGCCACCTGATCCGTCCAAAATCCGAAACATAACTTTGCAAGGTCAAGTTTCCCAGTGGCAATTGCGCGGGGATGCAGCCTCCTCGCTAGAGAATATAGCCCAGCTGTGGGGTTCGCCCATCCAGCTAAATAGCGCCTACCGTTCTTACGAAACGCAACGGGACATTTTCCTCGAACGGTATATCCCACGAAAGAGCGGACAAGGCGGGGGCGAGTTTTGCGATGTTAAGACTTGGAACGGGATCCAATATGTTCGCATCTCACCGGAAGGCTCGGCAGCGGTGCCGGGCACCTCAAATCACGGCTCTGGGCTTGCAATTGATATTGGCGGCTTTGATGGATTCGGCGATCAGACGCGATTGCGGTTCTTGGCGTTGGCTCGCGACTTTGGTTGGAACGATGCTGAGGGTTGCTCAGTTGGTGAATGGTGGCATTTAGTCTATAACCCGGCCAAAGATAAGGGAAAAACTAACTGGACGCCTACTAGCCCCATTGACAAATCGGCCAGCAACTGCCCCAACCAAGGTGGGGGTGGCAATGCGCCTTCAACGCCGCCGGTGTGTAAGTGGGGTTAACAGAATCACGACGTTTTCTTGGAATCTGCGCTGTGAACAGCGCATTTATGCCGGTGCGATCTTAGAATGTAGTCCTTTATCGTCTTTTTGTGGCGCGTATCGATGATTCGATGGCGCCGGGAAACGATTTCGATAACGATTTGGTAAACGTTTTCGTGGCGTGTCGTTGGTGCGGCGAGGTAGGACTAATCTCATTCTTGCTCAACAAAACCCGAACTCCGAAAGGCGCTCACCATGACTAACTACGAAAACCTCAAAGACCTCACCGACCTAAACTGGCCGGACGATTCCGATGAGGAAAGCAAGGAACTAAAAGATCATACTGATCCGCATTGGGCACATTTAGCATTCGCACTTGGTTCCGCTCGGACAGTTAGTGGGTTTTAACCGCCCTAAGAATCTTTTCCCAAAAGTTGATAGCCCCCAAATCCCTCCTGGGGGCTATCAACATTTATAGCACCGAGTCTGCATCTTAACGTCCTATCGCAAAGTGTTGAGGACGCTAAGTCAGGGGGGATATCGTCATTGCGGGCTTGACCCGCAATCTATAACACTCTCGGCTATCACGATGCCCATTAGTCAATGCATCAACGCAATGCCTAAGGCGCTGGAGTGAAGTCGAAAACCTCACCAAGGAACTTCAACGAAGCCTCAGTAGCAGCAATTATCGTTTCGGATTTACGGAAGCCATGCCCTTCACCCTCAAATACCATCAAAGTGGCTGGCTTACCTTTAGCGCGAATAGCATCAGCCATCGCATAAGCCAGTTGCGGCGGCACCACTTTATCATCGGAGCCTTGCAAGATTAACATCGCAGCATCAAACTTATCCAGATGATGATTTGGCGAGCGCTCCAAATACAAATCACGCCGAGCCGGATAAGGGCCTACCAAACCATCCATATATCGCGACTCAAATTTATGGGTATCCTTGGCTAATACCTCCAAATCCCCGATGCCATATAAACTAATTCCAGCGGAAAAAACATCGCGGAAAGCCAAAGAAGCTAACGTGGTATATCCGCCTGCCGAACCACCCTTTATTGAAAGTCGCGCCGGGTCGGCCAACCCGCGTTCAACTAACACTAACGCCCCAGCCGCGCAGTCCTCGACATCTACCAAACCCCAATTACCCTTGAGGCGTTCCCGATAAGCTCGGCCATATCCGGATGACCCGGAATAGTTGACATCTAAAACGCCAATCCCACGCGAAGTCCAATATTGGACATCACCCAGATTATAAGTGGGCAGACTATTACTAGTTGGGCCACCATGGCTAAGAACCTGTACTGGAGGGAGTTCGCCGGGGGGTGCCTGATAATCCTTATTAGTGGGTGGATAATACCAGGCGTGTACCGGCCCATACTCGCCCTCCCAAGTGATTGGCTGGGCGACCGAAATGTAACCGGTCAAGTCGGGTTGTTCGGGATCAGTTGGCAGCGGCAGGGTAGTAACTGTCTCGGCGTGCCAATCCACGATCGCTAAGGTACTCGGACGGTCGGCATATCCCAGTAAAACGGTGGCGCGCGGCCCGGTACCCCTGATATTCGCCGCCACCGCATCAGTGGGTATCGGCGTTAGTTCGCTTTTACCCGATGCCAGATCACACCGCAAAACGCCGAGCTTCGCGACCCCATCTTGGAGCCACGAGCAGCCAATCACTACCTGCCTATCATCTGCGCTCACTATGCAGTAAGGCGGCGGCTCGGGCACCCACATCGGGCTACAAAAATCGAATGGTGCCTGATGGAGTGGCTTGGATTGGTGGCCATCAAATCGGTAGAAGTTCCAGAAACCTTGATTATCGCTCAGATATATTAGCGACCCATCCGGTGCCCACGATGGATATACTGCCGACTCATCAACTCCGGTGGAAACGCGTTGCGCAGCCGACAGGTCCGAGAGCGGAGCCACCATCACCGAGGTCGTATCCCACGGCATATTCGGATGGTTCCACTCAACCCAAGCGAGGCGACCGTCCGCGCTTAACGATGGGCAGGCGTAAAAATCAGCACCAGTAACTAACACCTTGACATCACTACCAATGCCCTCAGTCATAGTAGCCACGCTGTTAGAAGTATCAACTGGCGGCGCTAGATAATTACTGATGTCAATGCTGACAATGGCATCAACCGGCTCTCCATCCCCGCTCATATCCTCGCGAACAGCTAATACGAGACCGTGAGCGAGTTCAAGCTTTAAACCACCATAACGATATTTCCCGCCAACAGCTAACAGGTTATCAACGCCGTTACTGATTATGCGTAAGTCATTACTCGGGAAATCGGAATACACGATGATCTCGCCATCACCACCGTCCGAGGCCGCCCATTCGCCACCGCCATATTCATGTAACGCGGTCCGAACATAATGGCCGGGCGTGAGTTCGGTGCGTTCTGGCAGCCGCCACAGGCTAACGCGGCCCCCATCTGTGGGGTCGGAGCGCGCCGCAATCACTTCATCGCCCAGCAGCACGCCGGTGCCGTAACCGCCAAACTTGCGCGGCTTAGCGAGCATTGCGGCTGAAATGGGCGAGGCCCACGAGCCATAAGGTGCAGTTTTCATCTGAGGTTGCCTCTCATTTCATCATGACCTTGCGGGACATCTCTCGTTGCGAAGCTGGACATACTGATGGGTCTTAGTTCAACCACTGCTATCGCCCATTTGGAGTAGTTGGCGGAACTGGGCTTCGTCAAGGATGGGAACGCCAAGTTGTTCGGCTTTAGTGGCCTTGGAACCCGGATTCGCACCCACCACTACATACGAGGTTTTCTTGGAGACCGACTCGACGGGTTTGCCTCCGGCAGCCCGGATCGCGTCGGCGGCTTCAGTTCGAGAAAAGCCTTCCAACGTGCCCGTCACCACCACGGACTTCCCAGCTAATGGCAAAGCGGTACCGTCGGGCAAGGTGCCAACTGCAACCGCTGCCGCTTGAGCGGCCATTGCGGCAGGGCCGGGGTGCCCCGGAATGGCGAACCGCACACCAGCGGCAGCCCAGCGGTCAATGATTACTTGATGCCAAGCCTCGGCCAACCAGTCCTTAATGGCTTGCGCGATGGTGGGGCCAACGCCCTCAACTTGCGCGAGTTCAAGTTCGGATGCGGCTCGAATCGCGGCTAAACTACCAAACCAGTCCGCCAAAGCCCGCGCGGCTACCGGCCCGACGTGACGGATATTCAACGCTACCAGTTGGCGCCACAGGTCCTTGGTTTTCGCCAGTTCAAGTTGCGACAACAACGTAGTAGCGGCGGCGTTAGCGGTGCCATCCTTCTTGCGGAATGGACTGCGCCGCGTTTCTTTGCCATTGTCATCCAGCCGGGGCAAACCAGTCTCACTATCGCGCACGATAACGTCAATAGGCAGTAAGTCGGATAACGTTAAATCAAATAGCCCAGCCTCAGTGTGCAAGGCAGGTATCTGCGGCGGTACTGGCTCGGTTAACGCCGCAGCGGTTACTTCGCCTAACGCTTCGATATCCAAAGCACCACGCGAACCGATATGTTCCACGCGCCCGCGCACTTGCGCCGGACAAGATTCCGCGTTGGGGCATCGTAAATCAATGTCGCCCTCTTTCATCGGGCGTAATAGCGTGCCACATTCCGGGCAATGCGTTGGCATCACAAATGGCTGGCGCGGATATCCGTCATGCGCCAACGCCGCCACTGGCCCGACGATTTCTGGAATAACATCGCCCGCTTTTCGCACTACCACCACATCACCGATTTGCACGCCTTTGGCTTTCACCACTTGCGCGTTATGCAGCGTGGCTCTGGATACCGTGCTGCCCGCCACTTGCACAGGGTCTAAGACGGCATAAGGCGTGGCTCTGCCGGTACGGCCTATCCCAACTTCAATAGATGTCAGACGGGTGTTTACTTCCTCCGGCGGATACTTATATGCAATCGCCCACCGGGGTGCCCGCGAGGTGGCACCTAACCGTTCTTGGGCTTTCAGATCATCAATTTTTACGACGATGCCATCTATTTCGTGGACTAAGTCGTGGCGGTGTTCTGCGAACTCGGTTACCATTTCTGCCGCGCCCGCGAAACCTTTTACGACGCGGTAATATGGCGAAACCGGAATACCCCAAGCCCGGAATAGCTCGTAGTATTGCGATTGCATTGTGGGTGCTGGGTTTTTGCCCGTCTGGGTTGCTGCAGGCCAGCGGACTTCGCCGACGCCGTGCGCATACATGCCTAGGTTTCGACTCGCTGTGACAGCTGGGTCTTTCTGACGCAGCGACCCGGCAGCGGTGTTGCGGGGATTCGCGTAAGGAGCTTGACCGGCAGCCACAAGTTTAGCGTTTAGCGCCTCAAACTCTTTAACGGGCAGAAAAACTTCCCCCCGGATTTCGATAACCTCCGGGATCGGGATGGCTTTGTTGTTTAACGGTGAAGCTAAGGACTCTCTGGTGGTTGAGGCGGAGCGCAGCGACGGTCTCGAAACCACCAAGTCGTTCTTGGCCCATTGCTGAGCCTTCGCCACTTCAGCGTTGCTTGACCCCTGATCGCCCGCAGCATCCTCCGTAAGGAGTCTTTGCGGGATGGATGGGATGGTGCGGATGTTGGCGGTGACGTCCTCGCCAACCCGCCCATCACCCCGAGTAACTGCACGAGCCAAAACGCCGTTCTCATACACAAGCGAGACGGCGAGCCCATCAATCTTGACCTCGCAAAGCAGCGGGGTCGCCGCATCCGTAAGTCCGAGATCCCGCTCAGCCCGCCCCACCCAATCAGCTAAGGCCGATAAAGAAAACACATTATCCAGCGAAAGCATCGGCCTTAAATGGGAAACCGAAGTAAAGCCACTAGCCGCCCGCCCGCCGACTATTTGGGTGGGGGAGTCGGACGCTAACAACTCGGGGAACTGCGCCTCAATGTCCGCCAACTCTAGGATGCGCGCGTCATACTCGGCGTCGGAAACTAAGGGCGCATCCTCAACGTAATAGGCTTGCTGATCCGCCAGCACTAAGGCGCGTAACTCTGCGACCCGCCGCCGAGCCGCACCAATCTCCAAGTTATTCCTCAACCAATGGCGCGAGCTTGGACTCGATTTCGGCTAAGTTAGTGAAGTTATTGATAACCACTATTTCGGGATGGGTGCCCTCGAACTCGTCAGCTAGTTCCGCTGAAGTCAGCAAGATGTCGGCATCTTTAGCGACGGCGTGCGCGACTGAGATATCTGCGGCAGATATATCGGCTTGTACGCCCAGTTTGCGGAGTACTTTTTCCGTGTTCATCTTAAGCAATACCGAAGTGCCAATGCCCATTCCGCAAACCGCGACAATCTTTTTCACAATACCTCACTTATAGTTGCTGATAAAGGTTGATGGATGGTTTTCCGTCATGCTGCGCGTAGTCGCAGCATCTACTCACCATCAGCTAAAATCCATGCGCATGCTGATTCTAGCATTATCGTAATAGGTTAAGCCGCCACCGCAGCAGCTTTAGTCAGGATATCGCGCACTTGCTCCGGCGTCTCGGCCAAAATTGCGGCGTCCAAGGCGTCATCGTCATCCAATATCCCAGCCAAAGCAGACATGATATCAATATGCGAGTCATGGTCTTTGGCAGCTAAACCGACTACCAACCGCACGGGGTCATTCTCGCGGCTCCCAAAAGCCACCGGCTCGGCTAACGATACCCAGCTAATCCCAGTTTTCAACACCGCTGGTGAGGGCCGCGAGTGGGCAAGGGCGAAACCCGGGGCGATAACCACATAAGGCCCCAAGTCCTCAATAGCCTTTACCATCTCATCGGTATAAGCCGTTGTCGTCGCCCCTTGCGCGACCAGCGGCGCTCCGGCCATGCGGACAGCCTCCCGCCAATCAGCAGCAACCGCCTTGGTGACGATGGCGCCGGACGGGAGGTAGTTCGCAAGGTTGACGCTACTCATGTTCGGCGGCGATCATTTCGAACTCGTCGTTATTCTCATTGACCTTATGCGTGAACGCGGGCGGCACATCGTCCGGCTGTGGGATGGGAGCCTCAAGCACATCACCAACATGGGTGGGATAATGCTTATATGGCTTATCGCCCTTAGCCGGATTCATATCAATATAGGCCTCGCCATTCTCGCGGCGCTCGGCTACCTCATCTTGGCTAATGCCATAATAGGCCGCCACCATGATGTCCTTCATGTCTTGCAACATCGGCAAGCGTGGGTTAGCCGGAGCGCACTGATCCTCATAAGCCCGCATTGCGAGCGCATCAAGCGATTCCATATAACGCTTTTCGTCAACACCCTGCTCTTGGAAGGACTTTTCAATCCCCAACCGAGTCGCAAGGTCGCGGCAGTACTGCGCATACGATTCCACGCCCTCATCAGGGGTACTAGCAGGCAACCCAAGCGACTTGGCGATGGTTTGATAACGCTCAGGTGCTACATAGCGATCAGCCTTAGGCCAACCAGTCACCTTGGACGGGATCTTACCATTATATCGAATGACATAAGGCAAGAACATCGCATTGGTACGCCCGTGAATCAAACCGAATTGCGCACCAATGGTGTGCGACATCGCGTGCACCGCACCAAGGAATGCGTTGGCAAACGCCATACCAGCAATAGTGGCAGCGTTATGCATCTTTTCCCGAGATTCCTCAAGGTCCTCGCCCTTCTTGGATTTCTCGATATTGTCGGTAATCAACTTAATGGCTTGCAGGCACAAACCATCGGTGAAATCGTTGGCATATACCGAAACATAGGCCTCAGTGGCGTGCGTTAAGGCATCCATTCCAGAATCAACTACCAGCTTATCCGGCATCGTCATCGCCAGTTCTGGATCAACAATTGCCACCGTCGGTGTCAATGCATAATCGGCCAATGGATACTTATATCCCGTCTTGTGGTCGGTGATAACCGCGAATGGCGTCACCTCGGCACCCGTACCGGATGAAGTCGGTATACAAACCAGCTGCGCCTTTTGGCCAAGTTGCGGATACTGGAAGGCGCGCTTCCGCACATCAAAGAACTTCTCGCGCAAATCAGCGAAGTCAATCTCGGGGTGTTCGTACTTGAGCCACATCACTTTAGCGGCGTCCATTGGCGAACCGCCGCCGATTGCGATGATGGTGTCGGGGTTGTGCTCGGCCATCCGCAGGGCACCAGCCTCGACGGTTTCCACCGACGGCTCCGGCTCCACATAGTCCAAAACCTGCACGGCCACTTGATTAGGCCGCCGCCGCAATACGTCTAGCACCTTATCAACAATGCCGATCTTGCTCATCACCTTATCGGTAACGATGGTGACGCGCTCCACGCCTTTCATATCCGAGAGATACTGAATAGCGTTTTTCTCGAAGTACGTCTTTGGTGGCACCTTAAACCACTGCATATTGTTATTCCGCCGCGCCACGCGCTTCACGTTTACCAAGTTCACCGCCGAAACATTGTTAGAAACTGAGTTGGCACCATAAGAACCGCACCCAAGGGTTAGGGAAGGAATCAGAGCATTGTAAATATCGCCAATGCCACCCAGCGCGGATGGCTGGTTCCACAGAATACGAACAGCCTTAATGCGCTTGCCATATTCTTCAACAAGGGCCTTATCCTTCGTGTGAATAGCAGCGGAGTGGCCAAGTCCATCAAACTCCACCATTTCCTCGGCCAGCTTCAGCCCGTCCTCTTTGTCTTTGGACTTCAGCACCGCGATAAGCGGTGACAGCTTTTCCCGCGTCAGTGGCTCATTGGGGCCAACCTCTTTACATTCGGCCATCAAAATAGAGGTGTTTTTCGGAACATCAAAGCCAGCTTGCTTTGCCAACCAAACCGGCGACTTTCCTACCACATCGGCATTCAGCTTTGCCTTACCGGCATCTGGGGAGTAAGCGGTTACGCCAAAGAAAAACTTCTCCAACTTGGCTTTCTCATCGTCGTTGACCACATAAGCGTGCATTCGCTTGAATTCATCCATGGTCTTGTCATAGATTTCATCATCAATAATGACAGCTTGCTCAGACGCACAGACCACGCCGTAATCAAAGCCCTTAGACAGCACGATGTCATTAACCGCTCGCTTAATGTCAGCGTCGTAATGGATATAGGCGGGAACGTTACCGGCACCCACGCCAATAGCTGGCTTGCCAGTGGAATAGGCCGCCCGCACCATCGCATTACCGCCGGTAGCCAATACCAAAGCCACGCCGGGGTTGTTCATCAATTCGGCTGTTGCTTGAATAGAAGGGTGTTCAATCCACTGAATACAGTTTTCCGGCGCCCCAGCGGCAATCGCGGCGTCACGCACAACTTTAGCAGCAGCCACGGACGACTTTTGCGCGGCAGGGTGGAACCCAAAAATAATTGGATTACGAGTTTTCAGCGCCAAAAGCGACTTAAAGATCGCCGTCGAAGTTGGGTTAGTTACTGGAGTCACGCCAGCAATAACACCTACTGGATCAGCGATTTCGGTAATACCGTTGAGGTCATCTTGGTGAATAACGCCCACTGTCTTAGTGTGCGCCATAGAGTGAGTGACATGCTCGCACGCAAATAAGTTCTTAGTAGCCTTATCCTCCACAATGCCACGGCCAGTTTCATCAACGGCCATCTGCGCTAACTTACCGTGCTCATGCAAAGCCGCAATAGACGCCTTCTTGACGATATAATCGATTTTTTCTTGATCGTAATTGGCGTATTCTTTCAACGCGACTTGGGCTTTATCAACTAAAGCCTGTACCTCTTGTGCTGCGGCCTCTGGTGAGGCTTGAGGTGCCTTAGAAGTTTTCCGCTCGGCTACTTGGGTTGCCACCGTTACTGCTCCTTCATTAACGTTTAGGGCCGTCGGCGTTATAGCGACGAACCAAAACCAGCCTAGTACGGATTGGGGCGTGCGGCTAGAGGTACGGCTGTGATGGCGTTCTCACGGCGCAGCCACTTGGGAAGTTGTTGGTTTGACGTGCGACGATGGCGCTCATTTCGCGTAAGCTACCGTAGCCTGGGCGACAACGCGCGTGCCTTGGTAGGCCACGACGGACTGCCCGGCTGCGATACCTTTCAACACGTCATTTCGCAGGTCGAATCGCACCGTTCCATCGTGCTGAGTTTCGAGCCAAGCTGGAACTTCGCGGCCATGCGCCCGTACTTGAATGGTGACTGGTATTGCCGAGCTTTGCAAACTCCCAATATCGAAATACCAAACTGGATCAACGCCTTTAATGGATGAGACAATCAAGTCGGCTTTCTTGCCGACGGTTACGATGTTATTTAGTGGGTCGGTACGCACTACATATCTTGGCTCGCCATCTGGTGCTGGGTTGCCAAGCGCTAAACCTTTACGTTGGCCCACGGTAAATTGATAGGCGCCGTCATGTACGCCTACCTGAGTGCCGTCCAGATCTTGGATAATACCGGGTTGAATACCAAGTCGATCCCGCAAAAAGCCTCTCGTATCCCCATCGGCAATAAAACAAATATCGTAGCTATCCGGTTTACTGCTTACCGGGAGATTTCGGGCGGAGGCAGCAGCACGCACTTCTTGTTTCGTTTCGAAGTCACCCAAAGGGAAATAGGCGTGCTGTAATCGATCAGGCCCAGCTACGGCCAAGACGTAGCTTTGGTCTTTTGCAAGGTTTCGAGCACGATGAAGTTCGATAGCTGATGGTGAAAATGCGCTAATAACTGTCTGCGTGATGTCGATAGGGTTAGCAGCCGAATGCGCGGTATTGCCCGCACTGTGCTCTTGACGCGCGTTAAGGCGCGCGTAGTGTCCAGTGGCGATAGCATCAAAGCCGAGGGCTTCCGCGCGCTGGGCGAGCACGTTGAACTTGACGTGTTCGTTACAGCGGATGCAAGGGTTCGGCGTGCGTCCAGCAGCGTATTCAGCGAGAAAGTCTGCCACCACTAAATCGGCAAACTCCGCAGATAAATCCCACACATAAAACGGAATGCCGAGTTTATCCGCAACTCGCCGCGCGTCCAATGCATCCTCGATAGAACAGCAACCGCGTGAGCCTTCGCGGAATAACGCGCGATTCCGCAACAATGCCATATGCACGCCGGTTACCTCATGCCCGGCTTCGACGGCCAATGCGGCTGCCACGGCGGAGTCCACCCCGCCGCTCATGGCGGCCAGAACTTTCACCTCACAACCAAATGTGGGCTGCTGGGCCGATCGGCAGGTCGAACAGCA
>JGI24699J35502_11133963_pt1 | contig 21757 bp, 17 predicted proteins | sample TergutMp193P4_FD_35502 | JGI IMG/M metagenome (IMG submission 35502)
GCGGAGCAGCCATTTGGTCGTTTATTTTCACAGATGTATATGCGTCGGCAGGTTTTTATGCTGCCGGTAATATTATGGTAGGCTTATTGAGCATAGCATTGATTATCGGCATTATCTGGACGCCTAAGACGCGTGGTAAAACGCTCAAACAAATCGCAGAAGAAAGATATGGGAAGAATTACAAATGATAAATTATAAATACAATGTCAATACTAATTAATAGACCTGAATTAGAAAAGAAAATCAACGAAGTAGCCGAAGTGGCCGGTTATCTTTGGCAAAAAGGTTGGGCGGAACGCAACGGCGGAAATATTACCGTCAACTTAACCCATGAGATAGACAATGAAATCCGGCATTTGCCGCCCATCAGCGGCGCTATCTCCATAGGAAGAACGTTTCCGCACTTGAAAGGTTGCTATTTTTATTGCAAAGGCGCTAACTTCCGCATGCGTGATTTAGCTCGTCGCCCGATGGAAAATGGCTCCATCATCCGAATATTGGACGACTGCAGTAGTTATGTCATTGTTGCCGACCAGCTTGTAAAACCGACCTCCGAATTAGCGTCCCATTTATCGATGCACAATTATTTGATAGGTAAAGGATCGAGCTATAAAGCGGCATTGCATACGCATCCAATCGACTTGATTGCCATGACCCACCATCCGGCATTCTTGAAAAAGGATGTTTTAACCCATTTGTTGTGGAGCATGATTCCCGAAACGCGGGCGTTTTGCCCCCGCGGATTGGGCATTGTCCCTTACGCCTTGCCCGGTTCATTTGAACTGGCAGATGCTACTATTCGGGAATTAGACGAATACGATGTTGTGATGTGGGAAAAACACGGCATTTGTGCTGTGGGAGAAAACGTCATGGAAGTTTTTGATATGATCGATACGCTCTCTAAATCAGCGCAAATCTATCTGACTGCCAAATCCATGGGCTTTGAACCTGAGGGCATGACGCTGGCACAAATGGAAGAAATGAAGAAAGCGTTTAATCTACCCAAATAAAGCTCTATAAAATACGAATGGCATGCAACCTTGAAATAGACTGCATGCCGTCATTTTTTCTTCGCTATTCAACAGCGGCAACCTTTTAATCTGTCGTGGCAAATGGGTCGGAAAATTCACGAGCGCCCAGCTTGGCATCCAAACTGTAAAGCAGGGAAGGATTGTTTCCCATCAGACGAATTTTAGATAACACTTCGTCTGCGTTAGCCTCTTCTTCAACCTGTTCATCTACATACCAAAGGATGAACTGATAGGTAGCATGATCACTTTCCCGCATAGCGAGCGAGGCAATGTGATCAATACTTTCTGTTACTTGTTGTTCATGCTTCAAAACTTTTTCAAATACATCTTGAATGCTCTCGAAAGTTACCGGAGGTACTGGGATGGCTGCGAAAGACGGAGCGGTTCCCCGTTCCAGGATGTGTTGATAAATATGCGTCCCATGAGCCATTTCTTCCTGTGCCTGTACAAACAACCACTTGGCAACCCCTTTGAAACCGGCGCGATCTGCATAAGCAGACATAGACAAATAAAGATAAGCCGAATAATATTCTGCATTTACCTGTTCGCTAAGCGCTTTTGATACTACTTCTTTAATCATACTTTTGTTTTTAATTGAATCTATTCTTTTATTAAATGTAAAATTACAAATAAAATTTTGCTCTTGCAAATCTGTAAAAAAATTCGACTTGTATTTAGCGTTTCCTGAATTTCACCTATACTGAATGAAACATAATCATTATTTGAAGCGTACTTTAAAAATTGTTTGCATTATGCTTTAAAAAACATATATTTGCGTCGAAAACGACAACTAAATGAAAATAACTGCAACTATCTTTTTAAGTTTTTTTTTATCTCTGACTGTTTGTGTGCCTTCTGTTACAGACAAAGCTCTGTTCGCTGAACCAACAAACGAACCGGATTCGCTCAGCGCATTGACAATCGACTCCGTACCGCAGGTTCCTACACCCAGCGGCATACAGATCGAGAAAAATTTGTTGTACGATAAGTACACTTTGACCGATATTTACCCGTATAAGGATACCATTCGTTTGTTTCAATGGGACAAAATCCGCGAACGTTTACTTTTCCTCGATTCCATTCAGTGGAAGCCGGCAACTTGGGCTGTATTGCAAAATTACCGGAACAAAAACGGAGAAGCTCCCTTGGTAAAAAAATATTATCGGAATGAATATGGAAACATTGCCGACACCTTGGGCGTTGAACGATACCAATCGGTTCCTTTGTTTTATCCTCACGATACTCTTGTCGGCGAACGTTACGGAAAAGACGGTACGCTCGTCCAATACATTGAGCCAATCGGAAAATATGTACATGTCTGCATGCCTACCTTAAGCGAAAGAGAATGGTTTGTTCCAGCCAAATATTTGAAAGTAATCGGGGATACGGTTGTCTTCAGAAAAGCCATTTTTGTGGATGTAACCAATCAAAACATGGTTACGCTCGAAAAAATCGACTCGGTGTGGTATATCCGGAGTATGAATCCTGTCACTACGGGTTTGAAAAAACCTCCGCATCAATACGATACGCCTTTAGGTTTGTTTGTCATGCAAGAGAAAAAAATCAAAATGATGTTCCTTGTCGACGGAACAATCGAAACCGGCGGATTTGCCCCTTATGCCAGCCGTTTTTGCAACGGAGGTTATATTCATGGCATTCCGGTAAGTGCTCCGCGAGCAACCAACATCGAATACAGCGCTTCGCTCGGAACAACTCCCCGTTCGCACATGTGCGTGAGAACCGCCACTTCGCACGCCCAATTCATCTTCGACTGGGCTACTGCTTACGCTTCAGTCATATTCGTGTTTGATTGATCCGTACAGAAAGATTATCCGGTTTGTTTTTGCAGACTTCCAATGAAATTTTGGAAGATTTTATTTGCGATACAAGTCGATTACTTTTTTTACAGACCCCAGTTCCATCAATTTTTGGCGGGCCATTGCTTCCGAAATATTTGTTGCTTCCCGAATCATCCGGATGCCCCGTTCGATCAGTTTGCGATTGCTCAACTGCATGTTCACCATTTTGTTTCCCTTCACTCTTCCCAGTCGAATCATCAAAGCGGTAGAGATCATATTCAAAGCCAACTTTTGAGCAGTCCCTGCCTTCATACGGGTGCTTGCCGTGACAAATTCGGGACCGACGATTATCTCCACAGGAAAGGCTACCGCTTGGGAGAGCGGTGAATTTTCGTTGCAAGTGACGCATCCCGTCAGGCAACCAAATTCACGGGCTTTTGTTACGCCTCCAATCACATAAGGAGTGGTTCCGGAAGCCGCAATCCCAATTACCGAATCGATGCACGTGATTTTCCGGTCGCATAAATCCAACCAAGCCAAGCCAATATCGTCTTCGGCGCCTTCCGCCGCTTTTCGTAAAGCGCCATCGCCGCCGGCAATCAAGCCTACGACCCGGTCCGGTTCTACGCCAAAAGTGGGCGGTAATTCCGAAGCATCCAACACGCCCAAGCGGCCGCTGGTTCCGGCGCCAATGTAGAACAAGCGTCCTCCTTGTTGCATTCGGCACAAAACCGCTTCAATCAGCGCTTCCAATTGTGGAATGGCTTTTCCCACGGCTACCGGAACTGTTTGGTCTTCCTGACTCATTCCGGTCAGGAGTTCCTGCACAGACATTTTGTCTAAATGCGCAAAATGAGAATCCGATTCAGTGATGTGGATCATATTTCAAATGGTATTGAATGAGACCGGGCAAAGGATCTTTTGTAATTTTTCCTAATGGCAAATGAAACAGCGAGCAAACGCTCTCAAGGTTCTGCCTGAAATGATAAGCAATACTGCCGGTAAAATGAACAGGAAGCATGCTTGAATCGTATAAGAGAATATTTCTCCGGATGAATTCCGTGAAACTATCTTCTACCAACTGCTTGATTTCCGGTTTCGAAATATGATCAAGCAGGAAAGGAGCAAATTGTGCAAGAAACCGATTGGGAAATGACTGTCGATATACCCGCTCAATAATCTCTGCTGTCGACAAAAACGGATAAGCGGTATGAAAATCTTCAACGATAACCGGCGAGAGTTGTTTTTTAAGTATATCTCCCAGCAATTTCTTCCCTAAAACAGCTCCGCTTCCTTCGTCTCCCAAAATATATCCCAAGGATGGAATTTGTTGGACTATTTTTTCCCCATCGTAATAACAAGAATTGGAACCCGTGCCTAAGATACAAGCAATCCCTTCTTCTTTTTGGCATAAGCTGCGAGCCGCAGCCAGCAAATCGGAATTCACCTCTATTTTTTCGGGTCGGAAATAATCATCCAACGCTTCAGAAACCAATGGAGATTTTCCCGGCGTACAACCTGAGCCGTAGAAATAAATGATCGAAACCGAATTTTTTGAAAGAGTAAATTCTTTTTCCAATAAACTGACTATGTCTCCTTTGCTCTGAAAAAAGGGATTTATCCCCTTGGTCATACAGGTTTGAACGGCTGTTTCCCGCTCGATCAACGACCAACGGGTTTTTGTAGAACCGCTATCAGCAAGTAAAATCATTTGTTGTTCCTATTAGTGGTCGGCAAAATTACAAAAAATCAGTTAAAGAAAGACAATAAATTACATTATCTTATAGAGACCATAATTTTGTTTCATATCGGAGTTCTTTCTAAAAAACGCAAATATTGGACTATCAGACTAAAACCTTATTTACTGAAGCGCCTTTAGCCGTTGATCGACGCCGCCCGTACCATAAGTCCCTTCCCCTATTTCCATGGTATTTAAAATAAGCGAATAAGGGAAATAGATGCTGATAAATTTTGTGCTACTGAGGGTACTTTGAAAGATAAAGGAACGCAAACGCAGAAAAATTTAACCCTAATTGTTATCGCTTATATGATTAATAATCAATATATAACAATTTTTATGATACTAAACGCTATAGCAATGTACTCAACAAATAGCAATCGAACTATTTGAATATCAATTAATTACATCAGCATCCTTTGTAGAACACCGCCAAAGAAAAATATAACATAGCCAAAAGGTTAAAACACAAAGAATTTCCGGTGGGAGATATTTCGAAAGTTACAGGATTGACCCTTATGCAACTCCAATAAATAAAATAGTCCCGTTAGATCAAACGTCTGATGCATTTTTTTAGACTTGCCTCCCATTCAGGAATAGCGAGAGAAAAAGTTTGTTTAATTTTTGTTTTATCTAATACGCTGAACATCGGACGTTTGGCTTTTGTTGGATATTGATCTGTCGTTATGGGATTTACTTTACAATCTGTTTTTTCGGCCAATTGAAGAATTTTTTTGGTAAAATCATACCAATTGGTAATTCCTTCGTTGCTGTAATGATAAATACCAGAGGGGAAAACGGTTTCTTTTTCCGCAAATGCAATGATAGATAAAATGGCATGGGCTAAATCGGCCGCATATGTAGGCGTTCCCTGCTGATCTCGAACAACATTCCATTCCGATTTTTCGCGGCTCAAGCGCAGCATGGTTTTCACAAAGTTGTTTCCATAAATAGAATACAACCAGGCTGTGCGAATAATAATGCTTTCCGGACAAGTTGCTTGCAAGATTTCTTCGCCTTCCAGTTTACTCTTCCCATAAACCGATTGAGGATTTGTCGTATCGGTTTCCTTATAAGGGATTTTGCTTTTTCCGTCAAAAACATAATCGGTAGAAACATGAATGATTCGAATCGTCCCTTTCGCTGCATCGGCCAGATTTTTTACGGCATCCCGATTTATCTTGTAGCAGAGCTCGATATCTTCCTCTGCTTTATCTACGGCCGTATAAGCGGCGCAATTGACAATATAATCGATAGAATATGTCTCAAAAAATCGAAAAACTTCATCTTTTCGGCTTAAATCCAAGGTGTCGATATCGGTGGGGAAAAAATTGAATGCAGGGTATTGAATGAATAATTCGCTCAATTCGCTACCCAATTGCCCTTTTGCTCCTGTAATTAGAATGTTTTTTGACATAAATGATTAATTTTGTGCAAAAATACGAAATATGTGGCAATATAGAATCTTAGAAACTGGTTTTTTTTATGCCGACGGAGGCGCGATGTTCGGCGTTATTCCTAAAACTTCTTGGAGCAAAAAATATCCTTCAGACGAACGGAATACTTGCCGGATGGCTATGCGCTGTCTGTTGGCGTGGAACGGTCAACGGGTTATTTTGATGGATACCGGCGTGGGAAATAAAGACTTACGGAAATTGAGTTATTATCGTTTCCACGACTTGAAAAATATCGCTGATTTGGTTCGTGAATCGGGATTTCGTCCAGAACAAGTGACCGATGTTGTTCTTTCGCATCTTCATTTCGATCATTGCGGCGGTTGTACTTCCGTGGATGAAGAGGGTCAACTAACAATTACATTCCCGAATGCCTTGCATTGGGTGGGCCGCAAGCAATGGGAAATTTATATGCACCCTGCTCAGAAAAATAGTTCTTTCCGTCGATCGGATATGATGCCTGTGGCAAAAGCCGGATTGCTCCGGCAAGTGGATTCGGCTTTCGAATTGGCGGAAGGATTCCATATAAATATTTTCAAAGGGCATACCTATGGACAATTGGCTTCTTATTTGGACACGGACGAAGGCTTATGCGTTTTTCCGGGAGATATCATCCCTACTCAGGCGCACCTGCCCGATGCTTGGATTTCGGCTTACGATACGCATCCCCTTTTTTCGGAAGCAGCCAAACGGAGGTTGAAAAAAGAAATTGAAAACAAAAACGCCCGCCTCGTATTTTATCACGACGCTTATCATTCATCATGTATATTTAATTCTATAAAAAAATGAAAACATTTACTCCTGCATTCATTCTTTGCTTTATACTTTTTCCTTTTGCATTTTCCTGCATAGGAAATCCAGCCAAGGAAATCAAGGGCAACTATACCCTTGTGAACGAGAAAATCAATGTCGGCGACTATGAGGAAATTGTCCTGAAAGTTCCGGCTAATGTCATTTATCGGCAAATATCGCAAAGCGAACCTTTTTTGCAAATATTGGTCGATCAAAACATTTTTTCCTCCTTAGATATTTCGGTTCAAAAGGGGCAGTTGATCATCGCTCAAAAAAACGACTCCTCGTTAAATCCTTCACAATTTACGATTTACGCCAATTCTAAAAATCTGAACAAATTGAACATAGAGGGAAGTGGAAACGTTTTTCTGGAAAATGAGGTCAATGCCCGGAATATGGAAATTCTGATTTCGGGAACTGGCGACCTGAAAGCAGACAGCTTGTTTTGCGAAAATCTTTCCATTCAAATCAATGGATCGGGCGATGCTGAAATCAAAGGCGCGGCTACTCATGCTGCCTTCAATATCAACGGCAGCGGCGACATCAAAGCTTTTGATTGTTTAGTTCGTTCTTTGGATTGTTCGATTAAGGGCGAGGGAGATGTGAAAATTGCCGTTTATGAAAAATTAAACGTTTCGATCTTCGGTTCCGGCGATCTCCAATACAAGGGTCATCCCGATTCGGTAACTACAAACATTCAAGGGGCGGGAGATGTCAAGCGAGTAGATTAAGAAAGTTTGAATAATAGCCGTTCCTATTCTCGATTATGTTTTGTACTTTTGCGCCCAAAATCAAAAAAAATACAACTCATGAGCGAACAAATAAACGAGATACGGCGGCGAAGAACTTTTGCCATCATTAGCCATCCCGACGCAGGAAAAACGACCTTGACCGAAAAACTTTTGTTGTTTGGAGGAGCTATTCATGTAGCAGGTGCAGTCAAGTCCAATAAAATTAGGAAAACGGCTACTTCCGACTGGATGGAAATCGAAAAGCAACGGGGCATTTCTGTCGCCACTTCGGTCATGGGATTCGATTACGAAGGGTATAAAGTCAATATTCTGGATACGCCCGGTCACCAAGATTTTGCAGAAGACACCTACCGTACTCTGACAGCAGTGGATAGCGTTATCATTGTTGTGGATATTGCCAAAGGAGTGGAAGCGCAAACCCGTAAACTGATGGAAGTGTGCCGAATGCGCCAAACGCCAGTGATTATTTTTGTCAATAAAATGGATCGAGAGGGGAAAGATCCCTTCGATTTGTTGGATGAACTGGAACAAGAGCTCCAAATTCAAGTGCGTCCTTTGAGTTGGCCTATTGAAATGGGAGTAAAATTCAAGGGAGTCTACAATATTTATGAAGAAAAACTGGATTTATACACGCCCAGCAAACAAGTAATTACCGAATCGGTGGGAATCGAAGATATTTACAGCTCCGAGTTGGAAAAATACATCGAAGGCGGTTTGGTCGAAAAACTGCGTTCCGATTTGGAGTTGATCAAAGGCGTTTATCCTGCATTCGAAATGAATGCATATTTGCAAGGACAACTCGCGCCTGTTTTTTTTGGTTCGGCTCTGAACAATTTCGGCGTAAAAGAATTGTTGAATTGTTTTGTCCGGATTGCCCCCTCGCCGCGCAAGGTACGGGCAGAAGAAAGGGAAGTCATTCCAGAACAAGATCCCTTTTCCGGTTTTATTTTTAAAATCCATGCCAATATGGATCCGAATCATCGGAGTTGCATTGCTTTCCTGAAAATCTGTTCCGGTAAATTCGAACGAAATCTCAATTACAAGCATGTCCGCCTCGATAAAATGATGAAATTTTCACAAGCCACCGCCTTTATGGCGCAAAGAAAAGAAACGGTGGATGAAGCATACGCAGGCGATATTATTGGTTTGCCAGATACCGGCAATTTCAAGATCGGCGACACGCTGACGACGGGCGAAATCTTGCATTTCAAAGGCTTGCCCAGTTTTTCGCCCGAAATGTTCAAATACATTGAAAACGCCGATCCAATGAAAGCCAAACAACTGAACAAAGGAATTGACCAGTTGATGGACGAGGGCGTCGCTCAACTTTTTATCCATCAATTCAATGGCCGGAAAATTATCGGAACGGTCGGCCAATTGCAGTTTGAAGTCATCCAATACCGGCTTTTGCACGAATACGGAGCGCAATGCAAATGGGAACCTCTTCATTTATACAAGGCTTGCTGGATTGAAAGCGATTCGAAAGAACATTTGGATTATTTCAAAAAAAGAAAATTTCAGTACATGGCGTTGGATAAAGAGGGACGCGACGTATTCCTGGCCGATTCAAGCTATGTATTGCAAATGGCGCAACAGGATTTTCCCCAAATAAAATTTCATTTCAATTCCGAATTTTGAAGAAACGCAGAGGATAATAAGAACGCAGAGGAATGCAGATTTTTTATTTATCTGCGCTGATCCATTTTCATCTACGTCTTCTGCATCCTATCAATCCGGCGAATCAACCTCTATCTGGCAGGAGAGCGTATTTCCTTCATCGTCGACCACCGTAATGTGATGGATTCCAGCAGAAAGCTTCACCGACAATTTGTGAAAATCGGTGGTCGAAGCAATATATTCGTTGTCGATGTGCCAAAAAACCGTAGCATTCCGGTCGTTGTGAGCCAACTCCAGCGTGACATTGCCGATGCTTCCATCCAATTGTTTCGGCAAGCGGATGTGTGCATTGCTTTGAGGATAAATAAATTGCATGACATGCGAAGGATCGCCGCCGCATCCCGGCTTGAATACGGGCAATGATTTGTATTCGGGGTGATGCTGTTTGTAAAACCAAGCCCAGGCCGGCGGAAGAACAAACCAATTTTGCTGAATGGTAGCTTCCTTTTCCGCGCAGTTCTCATACACACGGAAACGTCCGTCGGCAGTCAGATTCACGTGGATGTGGTAGGGGCAAGGATCGCTCCTCAGTCCGTTGGGACAGATCAAAAGGCTATCTACTTCTTCGCAAAAACGCCCTTTCAGATGACCCGATTGCCGGCAAACTTCCGCTTCGACCCAATCGTCGCCGGGAACATTAAACCATTTGGATGAAGGCAACAAATCGAAAATGTCGAACATCACCGGTCCTGCGGTTCTGGCTCCGGTCAGGTTGGGTTTTCCTTCGCCCGATGCGTTGCCCACCCAGACGCCTACCACATATTTGGGCGTTATGCCTACCGCCCATGCATCGCGGAAACCGTAGCTGGTTCCGGTTTTCCATGCTATTTTTTGCATAGAAGGAATTGTTTTCCAATCAATTTGCTCCGGACGATTGACTTCCGTAATCGCATTGAAAACTTGCCATACAGCATTCGCCTGAAAGCTGTTCGTTTCCTTTTGCATGGCTTCGTGCAAAAGCAGCGTGTAATACCCGTTTTCCAAACCCAGTAAAGTTCGCGCCATGTTGGAATATGCATTGGAAACATCACCCAATTTCGCCTCTGCGCCACCCAGTATCAACGACAATCCGTAATACGACGAGGGGTGGGGCAAATCTGCTATATGGTTTTGTTTCAAAAACTGGTAGAATTTCGGTACGCTGTATCTCCGCAACAGGAGAACCAAAGGTACATTCAACGAACGGCTTACCGCCTCGGAAGCCGAAACGGCTCCTTCGAACTGCAAATTGAAATTCTGAGGCGAAAATCCGTTGATATGAACGGGAATATCGGGCAAAAGCGTTTTGGGCAATATTTCTCCTTCCTGTAAACTTGCGCAATACAAAAAAGGTTTCAAAATACTTCCCGTACTTCGCTCGGCCTGTATAATATCTACCTGATTTCCAGAAGACTGGGATGCAAACTGCACATTTCCGCAATAAGCGATCACCTGATTGGTTTTTACGTCGATTACGATAGCCGCCAGATTTCGGATATCGCTGGCAAGAAATTCGGAATGCCGGCGATTCAACGCATCTTCCACGCGCACTTGAATGCTCTTGTCAATCGTCGAAACGCAATGTTCGCCTGCAAAATTTTTATAAAAATAAGTCACTAAATGCGGAGCAATTTGCGGCAAGGCAAGCGGCTCGCCGGGCAAATCTTCACTGAGCGCAAGCTCATACGTCATTTCATCGATTATTCCTTTTTCCTGAAGTCGTTTCAACAGACGATTTCGTTTTTCCAGCAGCAAGGACCGGTTTTTGGAAAGGTGCAACATGGCTGGAGCATTGGGCAAGACGGCCAACGTAGCCGCTTCGGCCCACGAAAGATGAGCGGCTGAATGGCCGAAATAGCGCCACGCGGCAGCATCTAATCCCACGACATTTCCGCCAAAAGGCGCATGGGAGGCATACAAAGCCAGAATTTTTTTCTTGGAATACCGAAATTCCGCACGTGTAGCCAAAATCGCTTCAAGAAATTTTTCCCCTACCGTTCGATTCTTATTTCTCGACAAACGAATCAGCTGCATCGTAATGGTACTGCCTCCACTCACTACCCGCCTTTCTTTGATATTTTGCATCAGCGCCCGTCCAATCGCCAACGGATTGATGCCCCAATGATAGAAAAAATAACGGTCTTCGAATTGAACCAAACAGATTTTGAATTTTTCAGGAACCGTATCGCACGGCGGAAACCGCCATTGCTCGTCGCCGCCAATGCGCGCGCCGAGCAATTCTCCGTTCCGATCGGTCACCACCGTCGAATAGGAAACGTCAAACAATTGCCTTGGAAGGCAAAAGATGTAGGCAATCAGTAAGAGCGCCAGCGTGAAATAAATGATTCGCTTCTTTTTTTTCACCTTGTCACCTTCACTCTTCCGGCTTCTGTCCGCGCCTGCGTCGTCGTATCATACATTGCTTCGCAAAGAATAGCAGGTAAAACAAATGAACCTGCATACGAAGCTTGTAAGCGAACTTTTATCGTCTTACTTTTTCCCCTTGGCAAATCGAAATAAGTCAACACCCGATCGTCGCGAATATCGCGGTAAGTATAAGCGTCCGAAACAGTCGAACTGTTCTCGCTGCCGGTCATTTGTTCATTGAAGATTTCCCATCCCGAAGGAATGATATGCGTCAAAGCAAGATCGGTGTAATCGTTGACGCTATTCGTATTGGCCACTTCCACTACCGCCACAAAATCGCTTCCCTGCTTGAGTTCCGTTATATCCACTGGTTTGCCTGACAGATCAGTATACGAAACGTTCAATCGCAAATTATTGGCGACAGCCGGCAAAGTATCATTGAGCGGTTTCGATTTCGAGACCAGATTCACATAAAGCGTTCCCTTTCCCCGATTGGTAAAAAAAAGTTTTCCTTCGGATGGTCTTTTAGGCGCTTGAATTGAATAAGCCGCTTTAGCCGATCGCACTCCCTCTTGTTTCTTACCATTCAGCGTCCAGTCGAATTCAATCGATCCGGAAGTTTTTTCGGCTAAACTTCCCATGGCAACCAAAATGAAAGCGGTCGATTGCGTATCGTAATAATTCTGTTGCGACAATTTTTGCGACATCCGCTGCGCCTGTTGAAACGCCTCTTTCAAACGCCCCATCAATACCAGCGTTTGAAGAATCATGGCTTCATCGCGGTCGGACGAACCATAAGTATAACTGGAATAATACGATTCGACTGCCGACGGAATATTGAATATCAATTCTTCCGCCGGTTTATTTTTTCCGTTCAGAGCATAAGCGGCGGCCAAACACCAGCGCGCTTGCAACGAAAGATTTTTGGTCTCTTTCAACCGGTTCATAGCGCCCAATTCGGGTACTCCAGCCAGCGCTAACGTATAAAGCCGGTAAGCTTGCTGCAATTCAGACGATTTCAGGTAATAATTATCGGATGAAGAAGTAGTTGGAGACCAATTTTGCGCTCCCTTCCGTTGGTAGTTTTTCCATCGGTTCAACGCCTCGTTGTTTACTTCATATCCTTTTTCTTTTGCCAAAACCAGAAAACTTCCGGCATAGCTGGTAATCCAATCATCCGCAGAACTCTGTCCTGGCCAATAGACGATTCCGCCCGAAGTCAATTGCCGTCCGTAAAGATTCTTAATTGCTTCGCGAATATTCTTTTTGATGGCATCCGATTCGGCGGCATCCACATCTTTGAATTGAGTAATATGCAACAAAGGCAAAGCCCTCGAAGTCAATTGTTCGGAACAATAATGTTCGTAATTGTACAGAAAATCAAAGCGCCGGCTTAAGTCGACCGAAGGAATCCGCGATACGTCGAGTTTAACCCAGTCATCGTCGGAAACTCCCGTCAGCTGATAGTCGAATTCGCCGCTTTCTCCCGCATTCAATAATTTATTGTCCGAAAGGATAATGGCTGGATTTGGATTGCGTACGTCTATCTCGATGGTTTCTTTGGATGTTTTTCCTCCGCCGGTAGCTGTTATAGTCACTTTTTCAATGCCGGTCTTACTGCCTGTCTTCATGGAGAAATACGCCATCTCGTCGCCCGGTTGAGAGAAACGGACAGACCGGCTGCCGGCTCCGTCCACTTGAAGCAAGCCGGTTGTTTCTACCTTCACCGACACGTCTTTGACTGTATTCTCCATAGCAAACACGTTGACTGGAAGCGTAATTTCTTCATTTGCGCTGACGACTCTCGGCAAAGACGACAAAATCATCAGAGGCGTGCGGACAGGCGTTGTTTTTTCGGCCTTTCCGTAAGCGCCGTCTTGTCCGGCAACAACCATGGTCCGTACGGAACCGACGTAAACGGGCAAAACAATTTTATGTTTCTTCTTTTCTCCTTTACTCAATGCAAACGGCCCCAGATATTTTACTACCGGTTTGAATCGGTTGGCTTTTGTATTGGCTGGCTTCATGTCTTCGTCGCCGCCGACGCTGAACATGGCGGAATATTTTCCTGTAAAGGCGCCCATCACATAATCAAACATGTCCCACGTGCGGATGCCCAAGGCTTCCCGCGCATAAAATTCATTCCATGGATCCGGCGTTTTGAAATTGGTCAAATCCAGCAAACCATCGTCCACTATGGCCAAAGTATACGTCATGGGTTTCCCGTTTTTTTCGCTGACTTCCACCGTAAATTCTGTTTCCGGACGGAGTACGTCGGGCATATCAATTTGTGGATTCAATATCGATTCTTTATTGGAAATCTTTACTGGCATTACTCCGTACATGCGTATCGGCAAATCGTTGGCTTTTTGCGCATGCGGTTGCAACAGACTGATGTGGATGTAGAAATTTGGCGACATTTCGGGCGTCGCCTTGAAAGTATATTTTGTGTCGCCTTTTTCGGAAAGACTTACCCAACTACGATTCAGTACTGTTGATCCATTTTCCAAAGCTACCAAAGCGTTTCCTCCTCCTCCCGAAGCCGGAATGATGACTGTAACTTCTTCGCCGACTTCATACGAAGTTTTATTCGTTGAAAAAGACAACATTTTGATATTATCCGGATCGGATTTATTCGAACGGCCTCGCCAATCCGGCCAGTCGATGTAAACGACTCCTCCCGCAGCATGTCCGCTGTCTTTGTCTTTTACATAAACCAAATATCTTCCCCACTCGGGATATTTAAGCAGGAAAAAGAAATTCGCTTTCCCGTTGGAGGTTTTTAGTTTTCCCTGAGCAACCGGCTCATAAGAAGATCCGTTGACATAAGTCGAAAAAGATTCGCTGTTCTGTTCCCACCACCAACTCCAACCTATACGGTATATTTTGTATTCCAAATTATTCCGATCGACGGGCTTTCCGTTGGCGTTGACGGTAACCACATCGAATCGGTGATCGGTATCGGTTTCAATGTAGCGATCGGATGGTTGATTCAGATTGACTCCCACATACGAACTAAAGGGGGAATAGGGAATATTTTGCGTATAAATACTGGCATCGCCGCCCTGTTCGAATACCCGGCAAACGATATTGGCGTTCAACATCCCCGGAGCGTTTTCCGCTTTTGGCGTTTTGAAGTTGAAATTCACTTCGCCTGATTCATTCAGCGCCCCATCGAATATTTCCGATTCATTTGTCGAAAAGTCGCTTGCTGGATTATTAAAAAGGTAATTTTCAAACCCTTTGAATTGCGTATTGGTTTTCGTAAGCGTCATTTCGACCTTGGCTTTCAAGTTCCGGGCAACAACTCCCGTCAACCAGGAAGAAGTCAATAAAGCGTTCGCACTGCCTTGATCTGCGTCAATTCGGTCTCTTCCCGGTAAGGAAAGATTGATTTTCAATCGGTTCGGCTTAATCGTTTCGATACGGAACGATTTCTGGAAAGAAGTTCCGCCTACTTTCACATAAGCGTTCCACAAACCGGTCGGATCGTCGTCTTTGGTCGGAACAGCATACGTATAAAACCCGTTTACGCCTCTGGTTATTATCTGTTTACTGTAAAATTGCCCTCTTGCATTATACAATTCGAATGAAACCGGATGGTTTTCGGGAATTCGTTTTTCGGGATCATTTAAAATAAAGGTAACATGCAAAGTGTCGCCGGGACGCCATACGCCTCGTTCTCCATAAATATATCCTTTGATCCCCTTATTGATTTCTTTGCCGCCAACGTCGAAGCGGCTGAGCGAATTTTCTTCGCCGTCCACCAAACGTAAATAGGTTTTTTGTCCCTTGCCTGAAGAAGCGACCAAGATAAACGGCTTCCCTTTCGGGGTAAGCATAGCAAATCCGTCAGAACCAGATTTAGCGGTGGCAATGGGTTGCAACTGATAATTATACAGGATAATTTCAGCTCCTGCTATCGGTTTGGCATCCAGTATATTGCTCAGAGCGATCCACCACTGATTGTCGGAATTGGATTTGGCGATTACGCCAATATCCGAGACGACAACATTGCAAGACGCTTTTGTATCCGAACCCATATAATAGCTTGGACTGCAAGGATTGTCTCGTTCGTCCCAATCGTAATTGTCCCAATCATAATCATTATCATAAGACGAATAGGGGCTGTCCCAGTAATTTTCATCTTCTTCGGTCATTTCGTCCGATTGAATTTTTATCAGATCGCTGTGGGGAACGCTTAGTACCGGCCGATTGACCGCATCGCCGCAAGGATAAGCAGAATAATCCTGCTTAAAAGAAAGTTCTATCCGATAAATTGCGCCCGGATCTTGATGCATCATTCGGGATAAATCAATGGAATAATTTTGCCAGTCTTGCGGGTTGGGTACATCCAGATAAATGGTTTTCTTGTAAACCAAACGTCCGGCCCGCCGTAATTCGTTGGTTCCGTCAAGCGAGTTGGTTTGCAAAAACATCAGCACATTGTTTTCGAAAATCTTTATAATCTTCAAATCCACAGCCTTGAGATTGACCGCTCGGAAAGGCAGCAGCAAATTGCCGGAATTGGGAAGGATATTGCCTGATCGGAGCAGCTCTACTTGCGGTTTTAACTTGAGAATCGACAAAACGCTGGAAAAAGATTCTGTCATTTTCTCTCCTTGCGTATTTTTGATCCCCCTGTTTACTTCCACCGTAATATCTTCAAGTCCTTTTCGTTCAAAATAAACCGATATCTTATTGTTTTGTACCTGATAAGTGAATTGCGAAACTTCGGGAATGGTTATCAAGCCTTTCAAATCCTGCGAGGTAGAAATAGGATCGGAAAAAGTGATCAAGACGCCGTTTTCAGGCTCTGAAATCAATTCCGCCCACAGGACGTTGAAAACGCCTAAAGCAGGAATGATCAGCGTTCGCGAAATGGTTTTTCCAATTCCCATGGCTTTTCCGCCGAACCTTATATCCATCCCCAAATCTTTTTCCTTCCGTTTAATATCTTTAATGATAAAACGGAATGTCCGGGGATTTCCTCCCTCTTCCAGTATGGGAGAAAGCGTTTGATTATCGTCGATTTGAACGGAAAACATTTTTTTGACCGCCTCCAAATCGGCGTTAAAATTAAGATATATGAGGCCTGTAGCCGAAACCAGCGCTGGATCGGCAATGTCTAAGGCATTGATTTGCATATCACAGCTTTTTTCTTCCACTTTGAACGAGAAATTAAAGACTTTCAAACGCTTGTCTACTTTTATAAGCTTTCCCAACTTAAATCCTCCCCGATAGGTTCGGCCGCCTTTCAGAGCGCCCGTTTCGGGTATAAATTCAATCGTCCGATTATCCACCCAATACGTTTTTCCTTTGATGGAAGGAGAAAAAGAAAACAGTTTTTCTTTTATTTCGGTATTTGCTTTTGCAGTAGTTTGCTCATTCGCTAATTCGATGCGAATATTAGAGGAAGGGTAAATCAGTCCGCCTGTATAAGCATTAACATAAGGAACAAATTCCGACACAGGAACTGTTTCTTTGCGACAGGACGACATTGTCAACAGCCAGAATAAGGCAACACCCAGGAATGAAAAAATCTTGATCCGTTTCATAAATCATGGTAATTAAAATTTGATCAAAAGTAGTTATTTTTTGAATAAAAAGGAATAAAAGAATAAAAAAATAATGTTTTACACTTCTTTATAACTCCTTTGGTAAATAATATATAATTAGGAAGCAATAACGACGCGATGTTTCTCCCCTTCCTCATTCAGCCGACCGCTAATTTTTTTATCCCGATTATGAGGTAAATTCGGTTCAGAACCCTTATCTTTGCAACTCATTTTACTGACAGTAAATTCGTATGATTAAAATTCTTTTTACCATATTTCTTGTTTTTATACTTCTTGTGTTCTTGTTTGGATTTTCCGTTTTACGAGCGCTGTTTGGCGGATTATTTGGTACGAAACCACAGTCCAATCGTCCAAAGGCGGAACAACAAAAAGCAGAAGCGAAAACACGTACACAACAAACTTCCCCTTTCATTCAGAAGAAAATCATCGATCCAAATGAAGGGGAATATGTTGAGTACGAAGAAATAAAAGATTAACTTCGGATCAGTTTCATAAATTCTTCGCGCGTCCTCGCCTGATAAAACGCACCGGTAAAATCGGATGTCGTCGCAATGGAATGTTGCTTTTCTACGCCGCGCATTTGCATGCACATGTGCTGAGCTTCAATCACAACCATCACACCCAAGGGGTTGAGTGTTTCCTGGATACATTTTTTTATCTGAGTGGTCATTCGTTCTTGAATTTGCAAGCGGCGGGCATATACATCCACGACGCGGGCAATTTTGCTTAAGCCAGTCACGGCTTTGTTTGGAATGTAAGCGACATGCGCCTTTCCGAAAAAAGGAAGAAGGTGATGTTCGCACAAAGAAAAGAAATCAATATCCTTTACAATGACCATTTGTTTGTAATCTTCGATAAAAACAGCGGAAGAAAGAATCTGAGCGGAATCTTGCGCATACCCTTTTGTCAAGTACAACATGGCTTTCGCTACGCGCTCAGGGGTTTTCAACAATCCTTCGCGTTCGGGGTCTTCTCCCAACAATTCCAGTATCCTCCGGTAATGATGAGCAATCTCATCTTGTTTTTTCAACTCTTCAGCAGTTCCTTCCATCGATTCGCTCGTTTTATTCATTCGCTTTTTCAACAGAAAATTTTATTTTTTCAGCAGTAATAGACAATTCTTTGCTAAATTGCGGAAACTTTTTCTGTAATTGTTGTTTAAACATAGTGGCTTCTTCCCGCGATAAAAAATCGCCCACCAATAATTTCCAATTGGGGGCTTCGTAAGATAAATAAGTCGGCGTACGCGGAAAAGAACGTTCGATCAACGACCGTCTGGATGATGCTTCCGAACGCGCCGTTCCCGGATCGCCTCCCATAAAGGCCTGAATGCGAAAACCGGTGCGTTCGATTTGTTCGGTAGTTCCCGAAGCGTTCGAAAACTGAGCGCTGGGTTTTCCTATCAAAGCGGCGATTGCCGAGTCGGTTTCAATATGAACAACTCCTTCCGCATCACTTGAATGAGATTCCAGCGATTCAATAATTGTTTTTTGCGCCTGAATGGAAACCGAACCCAAGGCGAATAAGGAAAAAGTCAGTAAAAAAATTTTTCGTCTCATACCTTTAAAAAAGCTATTCTCAAAATGCTTCTACAATAGGTAAAAAAGTATCGACTTTGAGCGATGCTCCGCCGATCAATCCTCCGTCGACATCGGGGTTGGAGAACAATTCCTTTGCATTGCCTGCGTTACAACTGCCTCCATAAAGAATGGACGTTTCGTTGGCAACCGTTTCGCCATATTTTTCCGCTAAAATCTGCCGGATGTAAGCGTGCATTTCTTGCGCTTGTTCGGAGGTAGCCGTTTTTCCTGTACCAATGGCCCAAACCGGTTCATAAGCCAACACTATTTTTCCGAAATCGTCAGCAGAAAGGTCGAACAGACCTTCTTCGATTTGCGTTTTTACGACTTCATTTTGCCGATCCGCTTCTCTTTCCTCCAAGACTTCGCCGATACAGAAAATAGGCGTCAATTTGTTTTCCAAAGCTAATTTCACTTTTTCCTTCAAGATGGCATTGGTTTCGCCATAATAAGCTCGGCGTTCGGAATGGCCTAAAATAACGTATTGCGCTTCGGTCGAAGCAAGCATGGCCGCCGATACTTCGCCTGTGTAAGCTCCGGAAGGCTTATCTGCGCAATTTTGCGCGCCTACCTTTATGGTTTTATCTTCAAAGATAATGCTCATAAGCGCCAAATGAATAAATGGCGGACAAACGACCACTTCGCAATTAACTGTTTTTCCGGCCATGGCTGCTTTCAACTCTTTTGCCAAATTAGCGCCTTCCCGCAGGTTTTTGTTCATTTTCCAGTTTCCTGCTACAATTTTTTTTCTCATTTCCTAATATTTTAATAAATTAACATTTACAGAATCAGACGTTGGACGGCTGAATTGATTTTTTTCTCCGATAATGATAAAAATCAAACCAAGCCAAAATCAGAAGCGGAACAATCAATATCCCTGCAAGCTCGATAAGATTCCTCGCTTTGTGAGAAGCAGGAGGATATCCCAATGCACAATCCTCCAGAGAAGAAACCAATTCTTCTTCTCCCGGTATCTTTCGATCAGGCCATTTATTGATAATGACCGCATTTTTTATCAACACCAATCCCGGATTAGACCGAATAATGGTTCTCAACGTCACATCGTCCATGGTATAAAAAGGATATCTGGCCCCCGTAGCGGCTTTCCATTCTTCAATTTGCGAGGGAAGCGAAGCGGTCAGGCAAAGAAAACAATAATCGTTTTGCTTCGCGTAATCGTACAGATCATTGATTTTATCCACATGGGAATCGTTCGCTTGTTCCAGTTTATGCGCTATTAAAAGAAAAACATAGTTTGGATCGGATAAAATTTCGTCTGTTGCGTCTGCTCCATAGGCATCGGAAATCGTAAAACCATGAATAGGAGGTTCGTATCCTTTCCGTATCAATTTAGATTTGGCATCTACAAATTTCCACGCGCTATCTCCTTGAGGATAATTGTCCAGCGTAAATTCCTGCTGTTTGCCATCCTTTTCATAAATCAGTTTTGTTTCAAAAACATCTTTTTCGGCATTTTCAGGAACCTTCATTAATTGAACGATATTGTTTCCGATTTTGTAGGGACGGAAATCCAAAATCGGCAGGTTTGCATAACAGTAAAGGGATACGCCCAATACAAAAACAAATGAATACAACAACACCAAGGATCTGGACTTTACCGAAAACCATGCAGTCATTTGTTTGTGCCGCCAGAATATCAGGATGGACGCCAACGTAAGCGGTATATTTTTGAAAAACGTTTGCCAATTGCTGATCACTAAGGCATCTCCGAAACAGCCGCAATCCGTCACCGGATTAGCTATGGCCAAATACAATGTCAATGGCGTCATAAAACACATGACGAGTAATGCCAACAAACTGTTGATTTTTCGGTATACGCCTGCGATCAGGCAAACCCCCATAACAAATTCGAGCGCCAATTGAACAAACGAAGCGGGCAAAGCCATGAATCCGAACGCGTTTAATCCTCCTACCGAAAGATATTCTTCTATTTTATAAGCAGTTCCTAATGGATCAACGGCCTTTACAAATCCGGAAAAAATGAATACGGCGCCCACCAAAAAACGGCATGCTTCTACCATCATTTTTAAATAGGAATCGGGAATAGAAATTTTAGGCCTCATATTGTAATTTGATTAACGCAAACAACGCATAATTGATCATATCCATATAGTTTGCGCCGATTCCTTCCGAAACCAGCGTTTTTCCTCCTTTTTCTTCAATTTGTTTGGTACGGTAAATTTTAGTCAAGATCATATCGGTATAGGAACTGATGCGCATACTTCGCCACGCTTCGTCGTAATCGTGGTTCTTGTTGTACATCAATTCTTTGGTCTCAGAAATATATTGGTCATACAAAGCCAAGGCTTCACTTTCTTGCATATCGATGGCGTCGGAAAAATGCAGGTTCAATTGAATCAAACCAATTACGCCGTAATTCACGATGGCAATAAATTCCGATTTTATGCCTTCGTTCACCTTGCTGAAACCTTTCAATTCCAAGCTGCGGATGCGTTTTGCCTTAATAAAAATTTGGTCGGTAATAGATTCCGGCCGCATAATGCGCCAAGAAGCGCCGTAATCTTTGAGTTTTTGCTCAAATAAATCGCGGCAAACAGCTATTACACACTCAAATTGTTCTACTGTATTCATTCTTCATGCAAACTAAGAAGGATACAAAGGTACGATTTTCGCTTTGAATACAAAATTGTAGGAAAAATGTTTTTCTATTTTACGAAACAGGTTCGGTTGTTTTTTACTTGAAAAAAACGAAAAATTTATTTTTCATTCATTTTTATCCACAAACAACCTTTGCACCCGCTCAAATAGACAAATTCTGCACGGAGGGATATAAATTTCGCCAAAACAGTTAAAATCCTCTGATTCCTTCCGCCAAAATAGGGTGATAATTTTATCGTTTACTTGCCTAATTTATTCATTAGATTGATTATTTTTGCGCAAAATTTGAACATACCCATAATTTTTTATTAAAATTCAATCGAAGTGATGAAAATACCTCTGTTCTTTTGTCTATTTAGCAGTATTCCG
>JGI24699J35502_11133962_pt1 | contig 21600 bp, 15 predicted proteins | sample TergutMp193P4_FD_35502 | JGI IMG/M metagenome (IMG submission 35502)
CAACGACCCGTTGGGCGGTGATTGGGGCGGTGGCTTGCTGCCGATATCGCTCGCCCAAGCTCGCAACTGGGAACCAGAGCTAGTGGTTGATGGGGCCGATCCGGAAACCTTGGTCGGGGTGGAGGCCGCGATTTGGTCAGAAACGCTGGCATCGTTTGACGATTTACTGACCTTGTTATTCCCCCGCCTCCCCGCCTTGGCTGAGGTGGCTTGGACCTCGATTCCAAACAGCGGGTCAAGTTTCGCGCAGCGGCTGCAGGGGCATCGGGCGCTCTGGGAGTACCACGGCGTACCCGAGATCGCGCATACCCGGCTGAATGAGCTTAGCGGTTCATAAGATAACCAGCTTGCAATAAGGGTCGCTGATGCGCGACTCTGTTTCGCAGCCCGTTTCGAGGCGCGTTATGCGGCGGAAGCGAGGTATTGCTGGGCGAGGGTGGCCGCTCCGATGGCCGCAACCGGGATATCTGCCGGGGCTAGGGCAACCCGATCAGGTAGGTCAAGCGACTGTAAAAAGGCCGACGATGCGGCTAGCTCGCGCAAAGCCTGTTGCACGCCGTCCAGCAGTCGATCGCCAAGGCGTACTACCCCACCGCCGATAACCACTAGGCGGGGTCCAACAGCCAGCACCAGATTTTTCACGCCAATCGCAATGGCAGCAAGGTAAGCATCGCGACGTGCGATCGCATCGGCATCACCAGCGGCTGCCGCATTGAATAACGCTTGCGGCCCGGGAATACTACCCTCAGCCGACCATAACCGGTCAAGGGCACTACCGGAACAGTACAACTCCAAGCATCCGCGCTGGCCACAGTTACACAGCGGCCCGGTGGGGTCAATCGGGATATGTCCCACCTCGCCAACTACCCCAGCACCACGCCGCACCACCCCGTCAAAGACATAACCAGCGGCAACGCCAGTCCCAAGCGACAAGAACGCAAGGTCAACCGGTTGCCCGGTCGGGTTTGGGAAAAACTGGGCGGCTCCGAGCGCTGCGATGTTTAGGTCATTATCAACGACTACTGGGATCTCAAGTTGCTGTGTAAGCGCGGCTGCCAAAGCGAGCGGCTCGGTTATGCCCAAGTTCACGGCGTGGGTCACTTGACCGGTTTCCAGTTCCACCACTCCCGGAATGCCCGCCCCGATGCCTGCAATTTCCGCTAGCTCTAAGCCACTCTCATTAACCAGATGTTCTACTACTTGCTTGGCGCTGGCAATAACGCCTTGGGCACCGTATTGAGTTGGGACTGAATAGCTGGCGCGCAGGCTGCCATCAGTCAAAAGCACCCCTTTGGTATTGGTGCCCCCAATATCGAGCCCGATGTACGCCATTACTATTACCTTGCCACCTAGTTAGTTTGTTGATAGATGATTTGCGCACCATAAGGGATATTAGCAATCCGTTGCGCAATGCTGATTTGGCTTATCTGGTCCGGTTGGAGTTTATCGCCCAACGGAACTGTAATTGTTTGTCCGGGAGCGAGTTCGCTATATCCGAGAGTCGGTAGGTCGATGATAGTAACGTCACCGCTGGCAGGGCTGGGAGATATCTTTAGGATGCCATTCTTAAGCGTCTTATGTTTTACCTCTATCGGCTTTAGCACTCGGTCGGTTTCGACTAGTTGCTCTTGGTTAGTGAGTTGTAGTTCGAGCCCGGTGGAGTTGTCACGAAGCTCGGCGTTGATTTGCAGTTGGGCGGTGGGTGTCACAACTGTCGGGAGTTGCGTAGCACTCCCATATAAGCCGTCAGATATCTCATCCGTCAATTCGCGGCGCGTGTTAGCAGCCCCAGCTGCGTCGGCATCTTGCGACATCATCCATGTAATGATGCCCCCAAGGTAGTGTGCTTTTACAAACGCTGTTTTGGCGGCGATGGAAGCGGCATTGTCGAAAGAGTACAGCACTTTGTCTTGCGCGCTATAAAGGTAAGGGGCTTGGGCTGCTGCATCCCAATAGAGCTTGAGATTCGGCTCCCCCGCTGCGTCGAAACCATACTTGGCTATCAGTTCGGGCAGGCGCCGATAAGGCCAGATGCCGTCCATCCCATCGTCGGGCGCCCCTTGATTTGTGGTGTATAGCCCCGGTAATTCGCTCGGGTCAACCCCGTCGTTTTCCACCCCACCCCAACCGCGGGTGTAGTAGGCCACGCCGACATCTAGTTTTTCTGGTGGCGCGCCATGCGAGACGTAATAGTCAATGGTGCTGGAAACGCTTCTTTGGCCGCGCTCCGGCGCCTTGGGATTTATGCCAGTAGCCGTATGATGCATGGTGAGCGGCACCCAACTCCCGGCCATATCGTAAGTCATTATGTTACCGAAATCTATTGCCGCAAAAATGGGTTTTATGTAATCGGCGCCGGAATTGCCTTCGCCATCCACCCAATCTCCGGCGATCACGGCAATGGATAACTCATAAGACTTTTCCGTTTTTTTGCCGAGTTCTTCGAGTCCGGCTCGGAGTTCAGTCAGCAGCGTTACATAGTTCTGATAGTCGGCATACGTGCCTTGCGTGCCCTCGTCTTCCGCGTCATTTTCATCACCGGGGCGGACAGCACCGGGGTATTCCCAATCAATGTCTAAGAAATCGAGTTCGTTATATTCCACGAACTTTACTAAGTTATTGACTAACCGATGTCGAGTCTCTGGGTTCGCGGTGGCTGGCGCGAAGTCGCCAGATTTAGTCCACCCGCCTACTGAGATGCCGATTTTTAGGTTTGGATACCGCAGCCGGAGTTCTTGAAAAGCGTTAAGCAGCCCAGCACTGGCACTACCGGGGGTAACTGCCTTTTCGCCCCCAGCGCTATTGAGGGCTAAGTCCTCATTCGTCCACCGTAAACTGCCGTCGCTGTCGAAATCCAAAAAGGCGTAATTGAGGTGCGTCAGTTTATCGGCGGGGATGTCTTTAGGATAAAACCCATTAACATCAAAATCTCCATAATACATGACGTTGCGATACATAAAAACACCTACTTAAGGGACGTAATCTTTTTTGATGAAAGCGTATAACGGTTTTTCTTTGGTAATGTAACCCGGCCATTGTTGCCAAGGATGCGGGCCGTTTAAAGGACGACACGCCACGCCAGCGGCAGCCAAGCGCGGCAAGTAAGCGGCTGCGATCCGTTCCCGAAATTCTTGGTTAGCTGGGCTGCCCGGTTGCCGATTTGTGGGCAAGTCTCGCTGCCACGCTAGTTCAGCAAAGGCGCCGAGCCGAGGGAACATGTTGTAGTCCCGCATGGCGGGGTCGTTCAGGTACTCCCCCCACAACTGCGCTTGAATGCCCAAAACGTGACCGGCACCAGCTGGCAATTTACTGGGGATTTCCGGCTCATATGCATAAACGTCATCAAGAGTGACAAACTTGCCGAAATGCACTGGTTCCGCTGCTAAATTACTTTGCGGATAATCAAAATACAGCACGTTTTCGGGCGCGAGCACCACATCATAGCCAGCCTTTAGTACCTGTGCAGCTACGTCACCCGGATGCCAGACAGTTACCACCACATCCTTCGGTAGTTCCGGACTCACGCAGTCATCCCACACCACTGCTCGCCGTCCGGTAGCGGAAATGTGGCGAGCCAATTCCCCCAGAAACCAGCCACTGAGCCGCCGAACATCTGCTTTACCATCGCCAGTAGTGAACCCTAAATCGAGGGCTTGCTGTACAATATCGGGGCGCTTTTCCCAGTTGGTTACCGGAACTTCGTCCCCCCCAATCCCAATATACTGTGGATTCATATCCGCAATTAGTTGGTCTATTACGGTCTTAAAGAAATCGAGTGCAGCTGGGGAGGGTTCAATGATGTTATCCGATATCCCCCAAGTTCGCCACACCGCTAAATCGCCAACTGGGTCAGAGGCTAACCAAGGATAAGCGGCGATAGCTGCCATGGAATGTCCCGGTAAATCAATCTCAGGCACAATTTCGATGCCACGCGCTCTGGCGTAAGCGGCGATTTCGCGCAGATCCTCCCGGCTGTAAAACCCGCCATGCGGGCGACCATCGTACTCCCCGCTGGTGCGCGGGCCGACCACCGTCTCCGGGCGCCAACTGCCCACTTCGGTCAGCAGCGGGTAAGCGTCCACCGCAAACCGCCAACCTTGGTCGTCGGTGAGGTGCAGTTGTACCACGTTGATCTGATGCGCGGCCAGCACATCTAAATACCTCAACAATTCATTCTTAGGCCAGAACCGGCGGGCGACGTCAATCAACACCCCCCGCCAAGCAAAACGCGGGCTTGCGGCTAGCGTGACCTGTGCCAGTTCCAGCCCATGCTCAACGTCTAGCCGGGCTTGCCGGTACGCGGCTGGCCCTGCCAACTGCCGCAGCGTTTGCACCGCCGCGAATGCGCCAGCCAAATCGGCTGCCCTCACCTCAATTAGCGGGTGGTGGTGAGCGGGCGATATTTCTAACTGATAACCGCCCGCCGCTAGATCCGAAGCCACCTGAAACTGTACGGTTGGTGCCACTGAATGTTTCGTCTGGACTAATACCCGCGTCAGGTTCACCCCGAAACTATCCGTCAGCACCCGCAGCCAGATCGCCACAGCCGGAGCCAAAGCATCCGGGTAGCTAACGGTGCCTTGCGGCGGGAGCGTCACAGCCCCCGCACCGAGATGCACCGAATCGGCGGACGGCACCAGCCCTAGGCTTAGTATTGCCGAATCGAAGCTCGGTGGAGTTGGGGTTGGCACCGTCCCTCCGATCTGAATAACTCTATGGGCTAGCGGTGAGATTGCGGGTCAAGCCCGCAATGACAGTGAACTAGGCGGCCTGTTTTACCAAATCCAAATCAGGGTTGTCATCAAGCGATACCACTGCGGTAGCGCCGTCCTTGAGCTTAATGCCGCGCTTCTTCAATGCCCGGCGCCGCTCGCCAGCAGAACGCAAGCGTGGGTTGACATACTCATCAATACCAAATTGGATTAAGGATAAGGCAGTACCCATGAGCGCTAAGAGCGCACCAGCCGGCACAAACCACCACCAGTTATGCGGGAAGGCACCATTTTGTTGCGCCCAGAACAACACCGTGCCCCAGTTCAGAGTGGTAACCGGCAGAATACCAATAAATGAGAGCGCAGTAATGCCCATCACGCCACCCATAAATGACATGGAGAACGTACCAGCCATCAGCGCCATGAGGTTTGGAAGCATCTCCACGCAAATAATCCGCCACAGCGGTTCACCATTAGCTTGAGCCGCCTGAATGAACTCGCGGTTGCGCAGCGACAACGTTTGGGCGCGGATAACCCGCGCGCCCGCCGCCCAAGCCATAGATGCTTGTACTGCCGCAATCAAAGCAATGGAGGGGTTCTCCATTTGAGCGGTAATAATAATGATTAAGGCCAACGCCGGGAGCACTAAGAACACGTTAGTAATAGCTGACAGTGCCTCAGCCCACCAACCGCGTAGGTAGCCGGAAAGCACACCCATTGCGGCTGCCACAAACGTGGCGATGATGGCCGCGATAATGCCAACTAGCATCACGTTCCGGGTACCCCAGATGATCTGCGCCCAGACGTCCTCACCCATGTGGGTGGTGCCAAACCAATGTCGCCAACTTGGTGCTGACCTGAGTTGCGTCCAGTCTTGCGCGTGCGGCTCATACCGCGCAATGAGCGGCGCGAAAATAGCCGTCAGCAAAAAGACCGCCATTATGCACAGCCCAATCATTGATTTGGTGTTGCGGAACATCGCAAAGCCGGTGGCAAGGGAGCGGAAAAAGTCCTTAAAGCGGCTATGCTCCGGTGCTGGCTCGGATTCCGCTAGCAGCCGGTCAACCGGGTCCGTAGCCCAGTCGGGGTCGCTGGCAGTGCTGACTTGGCCAACATCCACTACCTCAACAATGGGCTGTTCCAGTTCTACTAACTCAACCCGTTCGGCGCGCCTACTTGCCCGGACTCCCGTTGGGGTTTTATCAATGAGTGTCATTTTCTTAGCCCTCCGCTTGCCTTGTCCGTGGATCAAGTATTGAATAAGCAATATCTGCAAGTACGTTAGCAATCAAAATGCAGAACACAATAATCATGAAAATGCCCTGCATTAATGGGTAGTCACGAGCCTGAGTAGCGTTGAGCATCATTAGGCCCAAGCCTGGGTAACTGAACACCAACTCCAACAGCATAGAGCCACCAACTACAAACCCTAATTGCATTGCGAAACTCTGTACTTGCGGCAAAATAGCGTTCCGCATGGCGTAGAACATCACGCGCTGGTTTGGTAAACCTTTAGCTTGCGCAACAGTCACGTAATCTTCCCCAAGCACAGAAATCATCATATTCCTTTGCCCAAGTATCCAGCCACCAAGTGAGGTAAAAACAATAGTGAATGCGGGTAGGGTACCGTGCCTAATCACTTCGCGGATAAATGCCCAAGAACTCCAGTCTGGAATTGTGCCGAATCCGAATGCGTGAGAGCTTGGGAACCAGCCTAAGATGACGGAGAACACCGCGATAATAATCAAGCCCATCCAAAAGAATGGTACGGTTGAGATAAAAGTGGTGATCGGTACTAATACCTCAAGCCGGGAACCGCGCCGCCAACCAACTATAGTGCCCAGCAGCGTACCAATGATAAACGCGATAACAGTGGCAATACCCACTAAACCGATAGTCCAAGGCAGCGCAGTACGGATAACTTGCATTACGGGAGCAAAACCATTGGAAAAACTCGCGCCAAAGTCACCGCGGAACACCATTCCCCAGTAATCAAGGTACTGCCCAATTAAGCTACGCTCCGTAGTTAAACCAAAAAGAGTACCCAAGGCCCGCAACTGGTCGGGCGGCAAATCCGGGTTAGCGATCATTAATCGTAATAGCGGGTTGCCAGGCATCATCCGAGGAATAAAGAAGTTGAGGGTTACGGCAGCCCAGAGCGTGAATAAATAGAAACCGACGCGGCGTAATACGAACCGCATCGTGTTGCTCATCTTAGGGATGCGGAAACCGCGTTCCCTTGCCACGATGGGAGTGGGTTCAAAAGCCGCGTTACTGCTTGGCTCAACAATTTCTTCAACCGTATCAAGCTTCACCACGGGCGGCTCTAGCTCAATCAGATGGGTGTGAATATCGCTCATCGCACGCCCCCCAGCTTTCCATCAACATCTAGATTACCTTCGACATATTGGCTTTGATAACCAACGGTTTGACCCATATCTTCGCCATCAGAAACAATAGGCTCACCATCAAGTACGGTTTCCCCGTCATCAAACTGGTCGCCGATCTTAACTGGGCCCACGTACCCGCGCTCTTCAGCGGCATCATCTGCATAGGCATCGGCAACTGAGTAACCCGCTTGGCTCCGAGCTTCCATCTCCTTAAATGCCCCATTTGGGGTACCAAAGTGCCGCTCCGGGTTAGGTGAAGCAGAAAGCAACGACTTGGTGTACTCGTGCTGCGGGTTCAGAATAACCTCATCGCTCACACCGTATTCCACGCAAACACCGTGGTGTAATACCATAATCTCATCACTAAAGTGCCGCGCGGTGGCGAGGTCGTGCGTAATATATAGCACGCCCAAATTTTGACTGCGCTGCAATTCGGCCAGTAGGTTAAGTACCCCTAACCGGATGGACACGTCAAGCATGGAAACCGGCTCATCGGCAACTAACAAAGTTGGCCGCGAAGCAATAGCACGGGCAATAGCAACACGTTGCCGCTGGCCGCCGGACAACTCATGTGGACGCCGGTCGATAATAGCATCAGCATCAAGTTTCACTAGATTTAGTAGCCGACGAGTTTCGGCATCAACTTGATCTTTTGGTACCACTTTATCTAGCAGCAAAGGCCGGTCAACATGGTGGCGAATAGTTTGAGTTGGATTTAGCGAGGCAAATGGGTCTTGGAATACCATCCGAACCTTTTGCCGATAAGCCCGCAGCGCACTACCGCTTTTCGGAATTGGCACGCCATCAAGTAACACTTGCCCGGAAGTTGCCCGTTCCAACTGAATGATTATTTTAGCGATGGTGGATTTACCGGAACCGGATTGTCCCACTAACGCCACCGTGCGGCCTGAGGAAAAGTCGAAATTTATGTCGTTTAAGGCAGTTAAGGTGCCGTGACCGCGCACGCGGTATTCTTTAGTGACATTAACGAATTCTAGCTTGCTCATTAGTGGTCGCCCCCTCCCCGCACAAAGCCACCACGACTGCCCGTTAAGCTCGGGAATGACGTAAGCAGCTTCTTAGTGTAATCATGTTTGGGATGGTGGTAAATTTCATCCGCCGTACCCATTTCTACGATTCGCCCCGCCTTCATTATCGCAATGCGGTCTGATATTTCGAGCAATAACTGCAAATCGTGGGTGATAAAAATTACGGCGAATCCGAATTCTTGCCGTAATTCACGGATTTTCTTGAGGATTTGTTTTTCCACTAGCACGTCCAGCGCAGTAGTAGGCTCATCCATTACCATAACTTGTGGTTTTAGGGCCAAGGCCATAGCGATCATAACGCGCTGCCGCATACCGCCGGAAAGCTCATGCGGATAACTTCTAAAGCGCTGCTTACCCACCCCAACAATCTCAAGTAATTCCTCACACGCGGCGCGCCGTTGCGCCTTATTCATATCCCGCCGATGGGTGCGGAATACGTCATCGAGTTGACTGCCAATTCGCACTACGGGGTTCAATGCATTCATCGCGCCTTGGAATACCATTGAGATTTTGTCCCAGCGAAAACTCCGTAACTCACCGTCTGTCATCTGCAGGATATTCACATCGTGGCCATCGGCATCGTGGAAAATCGCGGAACCGGAAGTAATAATAGCTGGGTCTTTTAAGAGCCGCTGAATACCGTAAACCAACGTAGTTTTCCCGCAACCTGATTCCCCTGCCAGCCCGAGAATCTCACCGCGCTTCAGGTGAAGCGTCACGTTCTGCACAGCTTTAACGGGCGGTTCGGTGTCGTAAACGACGGAAAAGTTATCAATGTCCAAGACATCGTCAGTCACATTTCCACCCTACCTGCCGACAGGCGAAAATGCGCGCTGAACACGGCGGATATTCTGCGGAAACATGACAGAACCGGAGCGGGGATTGCTCCAACCGCTCCGGTTCTGTTAAAGGTGGTTTCGACAGGCTCAACCTAAGGGTTTCGACAGGCTCAACCACCGGGTTAGCTTCTAGGCGTGTGTGTCAGTGGATGAGATACAAGGAGCGCAAGCGCCGCAAGTACAAGAGGTACTTGCAAGCGGCAGCGACGATGTAGGTCGCCGCTGACACTCCGCCTAGATCTATCTGTGTTCGATGGAGGTCAAAATCATCAGCGCCGAACCCGGATCAATGACCTGCGCCGCAGCATACCGGTTCGCATCCGACGGCCAGTTGGTGAAGCAACTGGTGCTATATGCTGAGAATATTGGCCGACCACCGAGTAGCAATACTGGTGCTTCATCAATCATTACCTGCTGGATATCCCAGAGCGCTTGTTCCCGAGCACTTGGATCCGGCGAGGTTAACATGGTCTGGAAGGCATCCGCTACCGTTTCGCTGCGGAAACGACCAAGGTTCCAGTCGCCCCAATCACCCATCTCAGCCCAACCGCCCATACCAGGCTGGGCAATCATGTCGCGATACAGGAAAAATAGCGTAGGACCAGTAGTACCAGCGGCACGTTGGGCAGCATCGAAATCGCCGACTGCACGGTCGCCCCACCAAGTGTCTACGTCAGTAGCGATGAACTCAGCGTCAGCACCAAGATCATTGGTAAGTGACTGGACAATCATCGAAGCAGAGGAGACATAGTCACTCCAGTCCGATGGTGCCGAAATAGTAATCACAACTGGATCACCGTTCGGGTACTTGAGTTGACCTGCTACCCCAACATCTTGGTAACCGGCCTCGCGCAGCATTTCTTGTGCCCCAGCTACATCAAGGGTGAGATTTGCATTCGCTAAGGCTGGGTTTAGGAAACCGGCCTGCGATGGCAATAGTCCGGTGGCGGAGGTCAAAAGGTCACCTTGACCGTTGAACGAAATCGCCCGCCATGCCTCGCGGTTGATCACCATGTTCGCCGCTTTGCGCAGTACCACGTCATCAAATGGTGGACGTTCGGTATTTAGGTACATCATTTCAATACTTTGATCTGATGGGCTAAACACTACGTTGTACGGACTCGCATTTGCAAAGGCGTTTTCTGCTTGCTCGCTGCTGAATGGAGATTGCGACCAAGTGATGCCACCCGCCTGCAACGCGGTTTCTAGTGCGTTGTTGTCATTGAATGACACATAGTTAACCGTTTGCGCGGCCGGAGCGTTCGAGTTTTGGCCAGCGCCACCCCAATAATCATCGCGGGCGTGCATTACCACTTGCTGCCCCGTGAAGCTTGCTACCTCGTAAGGGCCAGTAATTGGCGCATCGTTCATCGGGATAGTCAAAATGTCCTCGCCAGCAAGGCTATCAAGATAGCCCCTTTGCAGAATGCGCTGGTTTAGGACGTTTTGGAAATCGTTGATGCGTGGGAGTGGATCACCACTTTCCCGGCCAGCCGGGCAGTTGTTGAAGGTATTAACAACACCATCAGCATTAGGTGGCAGATCGCGAACATTGCAGACAAAGTTCAAAGTAACTTGATTACCATCAACGTCAATGTCGCCAATACCGAAGTTGGTATCTAGCGGATGGGTTACGGTGCCATCCTCGCCAACCAACTCAAACTCTCGCATGGTTTCAAAGGTGGCCGCAATGTCATCTGCGGTGAACGGGGTGCCGTCAGACCAGTTAATGCCATCGCGGGCAGTAATAGTCACGGAACTCTGTTCATCGTTCCATTGAATGTTTGAGGCCAACCATGGGGTTACCTCAGTAGGATCCAAGCGGTTGATAACTGCAATCGGCTCAAACATTACTCGGTTATATCCGAGAATGTTACCGGTACCGGTTCCGATCATTAGTGGGTTGTCAGTCTGGACGTTATTGTCGCCTTGGGTAACCAAGCCAATGTTAACGGCAGTATCCGCCGGGCAGGCCGTCTCGCCACCTGCTGCGGGCGGCGCTGGCTCAGCCGGAGCCGGGGTGGTTCCCTCTGCTGCGGGCGGCGCTGGAGTCTCTACTACAACCGTTTCTGTTTCAGTACTACAACCGGACAAGACAAGCATCAAGCCTGTCGCTATAGCTGCGAGGCGGGATCCCCGCATTTTAACCATTCGCATGGTATTCCTTTCCGAGAAGGTATCCGACAACTTCAGCCTAACTGTGCTGGTACGTCGGCGCTGGCTCGGACTGGCCTGAAACCGGAATCGTGATGGAACTGTTACATTGCGCGGTTGTGCGCTTATGATGGCGGCACTATACGCCAAACTACGCAATTACCGCCAGCGCATCGATCTCAACTAACATTTCTGGCCGTGGTAACCCGCAAATCACGGTGGTTCGGGAAGGGAAAACCCCCGACGTGCTGTGCTGTTTGACGAACTCGCCGTAGGCATCGCTCATCGCTTTGAAGTCATCGCGATCCGCCAAGTAAACGCGCAGCATCAACACGTCATCCAGCGTGGCTCCCCCCGCTTGGAGAATAGCGAGCACGTTTTCCAGCGTGCGCGTGGTTTGCGCTTTCACATCATCCGGGTATAGGTACTCCCCCGTGGTTGGGTCTTGTGGGCCTTGCCCGCTCACCTGCAAAAACGGCCCCTGCCGCACGCCCTGATGGAAAACCCAAGCCGGGGCCGGGGCGCCGTCGGTTTGAATTGCACTACGATTACTCATGCTGGTCTCCTTTTTCCGAGATTTTATCAATGATGAAATATGTTGGTTTAACAGTCGGCTTGGCTCAATAGCAACTCGCGGCTAAAAATCCAGCGGGTAAATATCTATCAAGCAATCGTCGTCCTCAATGGCTAAGATGCGCCATTTGTCCAGCACCGTACAGGGATGGGAAATACCGAACCCGATGACGTCGCCTACCTCAATCTGCGGTGACGGCTCGCAGTTTGGGTTGGAAGGGGCTGTCTCATCCTGATTCGAGATGGCAGCGAACCGCATAAACGTGTGTTGGTCGTTAAGTTCGGTTACCGTGCTGCCAGCTGGCAACGGTTGCTTTGAACCTAGGACGCCAGCCGCATCGGGACGGCGGTACCAGAGCGGCACGGGCAGGTCGAGGTCGAACGCCAGATCTCGTTTCCCGGCGCCGATGATGGCCAAACCCTTTTCGGGAACACTCAATACTTGCGCCCAAACCGTTAAGGCCGGTTGTAGTGCATAGCCACCGGGCAGGCGCGAAAATGGATTTAACTCAGCATAGTGCACGCTGTCATGCGTAAGGTAAGCACCGGATCGGATGACGCCCTGCCAACCCTTTCCGCGCAAAGCCGCCAGTTTGGGCAACACTATATCTATATATGCCGACCCACCCACACTCACGATGAAGGGTTCGCCCGGATGCTGCCCAGTAGCCTCGCTACTTACTAGCTGCGCGACCCGGATTACCTCATCCACCCATTGGTCTACCTTAGTCAGCGAGGCTGCGGAGGCATCGTGCGCTACCGGCCCCTCGAAACCGATAACACCACTAATTGGCAACCCGCTCGCAATCAGGTAGCGGGCTAATGCCAGTGCGGTTTCCTGATCGCGGACGCCGGTGCGCCCGCCGCTGATGCCGACCTCAATTAACGGGTGCAGCCGAGCCAGCACCTCAGGTGGGGCACTGTGGAATGCTTGCGCCAGAATATCAATGCCCCTTGGCGAGTCTACTTCTAGCCAAATTTCTAACTGCTTATCCGCTGCTAATTTAGCGCTGAGCCAGTTCGCATCTCTGATATCGCTTAGTTCATTGGCTAAGAGAATGCGCTTTACCCCCCAACTCCAAACCGCCCGTAATTGATGCGGCATCGCGACGGTGGCTGCCCAAGCGCCACTTTGCCATTGGCGACGGAACAAGTCTTGAGACATATGAGTTTTAACATGTGGCGCCAACCAAACCCCGTACTTTTCGCAAGCCTCAGCCATTACGTTGAGATTGTGATTGAGCGCTTGGTCATTAGCGGTTAAGAGCGGCCACGCAAAAACATCGTCGGCAATATTCCGAGGACTTTGCTGTAACGCCCTGCGGAATTCGGCTAAGTCAATCGAGTTGGTGAGCCGTAATCCTTTGGTTTCCGGCCCGATGGGTTCGCGATTGGTCATCGTGTATTCCTTTCCCAGCGTAACCCCATGCCAGAGTTTTCCCCCGTCAGTTCGCCATCTGCTAACACCTGCACTCCAGCGACCCAAATATCCGCAATCCCGGTTGCGAGTGAGCGAGGTTGTTCGTAAGTGGCGGCATCCTGCAACGTAGCTTCGTCTACCAAAATCAAATCGGCCACGGCGCCAACCGCAAGGCGTCCCCGCTCCCCCAAGCCATAACGCCTTACCGCCCGAGCGGCCAGATGTTCAACCGCATCGGCCCAACTCCAGTCGCCGGACAACACCTTGGTGGTGAGCCAGCGCGTCATTGCCCCCCAACCTCTTGGATGGGAACGGCTGGGCGCCACCACGGCGGCGCTGTTCTCAGTTTGAGAACCGCTTACCCCCTTGCCTGCGTTGCTAAGTGGGGAGTTTGCGGAAAACGGTACATATATGCCGTCCGAACCCGCCATGTGTTCCGGCCGATCCGCGAGTTGCGACACCGAGGCCGCTGAGTTGGTGGGAGGTTGGGCGAACACGCAGGCCGCCCGCAGTTCTGTACCCACCAAAAGCCGCAACACAGCATCTGCCTCCGTCGTTTGCAGCTGGCTCGCGATTTGGGGCACGGTCAATCCGACCGTCCAAGATAGCGCGGCTCCGGTGGCGGGATCGGTGCCATCAGCCCAAGCTAAGGTGGTGCGCGGCCACAGGTCAGTCAAAGCTGCCAGATGGGAAGCTAAGCGGTTTTGCGCGCTGGCATCATTGGCGAGCAAATCCAGCGTAGCGCGCGGGTCGGCGAGCGGGAGCCAAGTGGGCAGGCTCACCATCGCCAATAACGAGCAACCGCGCAGGTAGGGGTAAGAGTCGAACGTCATCGGAACCCCGGCAGCCGCCGCCTCGTCCAACAGCCCGCCTAACGTCTGGGCATCCCCATGATAATGGGTGATACTTGTGCTCACTCCGCTTTGCTGGGCTAGTTCAACTAATTCGGCTACGGCCTTGGGCGCCTTTTCCTCATATCCGCGCATATGTGAAGTATGGACTCTTTTGCTTGCCGCAGTCACGCGTAATAATTCCGTTAGTTCAAGATGGTCAGCCCACGCGGCTGGTACATATTCCAACCCGGTAGAAAACCCGACTGCGCCTTGGTCGAATGCTGCCGCGAGATATTGCGCCATTTGCAATACTTCCGGCTTAGTGCTGGGCCGTTGCGCCGCGCCGGTAACTAGATATCGCAGGCTGCCATGTGGGACTAAAGCAGCGACGTTAATGCTAGTCGCATTGTCGTAACTAGCCAGCCAATGTGCGATATCGCCAGCTTTTATGCGCTCAGTTTTACCATCTATGCCAGCAAAATAACTCTGAGTCCAAGCTAGGCTGCGTTCATCACTTGGGGCAAACCCAATGCCATCTTGCCCCACAATAATAGTGGTGACACCCTGCCGCAATAACGCTAGTTGAATAGCCGGATCGAAAACTGCGGCTGCCGCATGGGAATGGGAATCGACTAAGCCTGGTAAACAGATTCTGCCGCCGGCATCAAAAACGTTTCCCGCAGGCGTCCGCGAATCAGCCGTGCTAGTTATTTCGACGATGCGACCAGCTTTAAGCACTAAATCATGGAGGCCGCTTAAGCCGTCACCTGCGGGCAGCCGGACTCGGGTAATAGTGGTGTGCATTTACGCTCGCCTCAAGCCAGAAAACAATGGGCAAGCCAAAGTCTACCCCAATTGGGCTTTGAAATTTGGCTCAGGCGAATGCCAGTTCTTTTGACCTCGACTCTTGGCCGATTGGGTCAGCCTGGCGTGAGGCTGTTATTTTCTTTAGTTCAGTGTGGTCCCAACCAGCATTCGCAGTTGTGCCGTTTGTGGTTTCTGCCAGTAAACCTTCCGGCAGAGGTGCCAAGTTTTCCCGTTCCAGAGTCATCAGCTTTTTGCGGTGGTAGAACCAAGCGATCGTGCAGAGCAGGGCGCCCAGCGTCCAGCCCATCGGCAATCCCCAAACCACGGCCAGCCAACCAAATCGACCGACAAAGAAGAGCGCAGCAATAGAGCGAACGGCTAACTCGACAAACCCGCTAATGGTCGGAATGGTGGCATACCCTAACCCTTGCACCGCATTGCGCGAAATGAAAATCAAACCGAGAGCAAAATACCAAATGCCCGCGATCAAAAAGTGAGATCGCACTAAGTCAAGGACTTCCACACTTGGGTCAGCCAAGAACAGCTGGACAAATTGCGCGGAAAAGCTAAACAAAACAGCGCCAATAACAACCCCAGCCACCATGGAAATAACAGTGATGGATTTGACGCCTGCTCTAATGCGCCGATAAGCCTTGGCACCATTATTCTGTGCCACATAAGTAGCAATAGCCACCCCAAAGGTTCCCAATGGTGCCATTGCCAAGCCTTCAATTCGGCTGGCAACTGTCGCCGCCGCTACGGCATCCGAGCCCAAACCATTAATAGCAGCCTGCATAAGTACGGTACCGATGCCGATGATTGAAGCTTGGAATCCCATTGGCAAGCCAATGCGAGCCGGGATGCCAAGCTGCCTAATGCCGGCGCGGAATTCTTGCCGGTTCGGTAAGATGTCGGGGAGTTTTTTGACTAAATAAATAACGCTGGCCGTAACTACCGCTGCTTGGGTGACGGCGGTAGCCCAAGCGGTACCGGCCACTCCCCAGCCAAATGGGCCCACAAATAACACGGAAAGGCCAGCATTTAGCACTGAGGATGCGATAAGAAATACCAGCGGAGTTTTCGAGTTACCTAATGCCCTAATGGTGCTGCCGAGCCAGTTCAAAGCCACCGTGAGCGCGGAAGTGCCGAACATAATGTTCTGAAACACAAACGCCATTGGCATTAACTCAGGCGGGGTGTTTATTGCGGTGAGTAGCCGAGGGCCAAACAGTAACCCAATAACCGTAATAGCAATCGCGATCAGCGCCGCCACCACGCCACTAGCAGCGACATTGCGGCGCACGCTCGCCATATCGCCAGCCCCAAACGCCTTAGAAATCGGAATTGCCAAGCCTGCGGAGGCACCCCAAGCAAACCCGATAATTAGAAACATCATTTTGCTAGTTGCGCCAATTGCTGCCAGCGCTTGCACGCCGACCATCCGACCGATAACAGCGGAATCAACTAGCACAAATGCTTGCTGAAAAAGATTACCCAATAAAAGCGGGATCGAAAAAGCGATAATGAGTTTGGTTGGTGAACCGATGGTTAAATCGCGGGTACTGGACACAAAAATGCTACCTATGAATTATTGATAGTAAAACTTATGAAGCTAGTGGTGCTTCTTTAGTTGAGAGGTGAAATGGGCCGGTGCCTATAGCTAAGCGGTGGCGGATTCGGCGTCAGTGGTTTCGGTATCTGGGTTTTCGTGGCTGGGCTTGGCATTAGGGTCAACGGAGCCATCCGGTAAAAATGGCCCGACGCGGACGACGGTGCGCGGGCGCCCAGCCAGTTCTGCAGCAATATCTTGCACTTGTTCTTTAGTGACAGCGCGCACTTTGGCTAAGGAATCCTCAATAGAAAGCAGTTCGCCATAAACTATTTCGGACATCCCCAGCCGCGACATCCGCGACCCAGAATCCTCTAAGCCTAAAACAATGCCACCACAGATTTGGCCTATTGCACGGCGCATTTCATCATCGGTCACGCCATCTTTACCGATTTTCTCTAACTCATCGTGCAATAACTGTTCCACGATTTCCACGTTAGCGGGAGCACAACCGGCATATAAACCAAATACACCGGTTTCGGCATGATTAGCGGCAAAGGAATAAGTGGAATACACTAAGCCCTTTTTCTCGCGGATTTCTTGGAATAAGCGCGAACTCATCGAGCCGCCCAAAATCGCATTTAGAACGGTTAAGGCAAAGCGGCGATCATCGGTCGCGGAATAACCGATACACCCGACGATGACATTAGCCTGTTCAACCGGCCTTGGGATAGTGACCGTGCCGCCAGCAGCCAGCGGTTCACCACTATATTCCGTGTTGCGCCGGGCTGCGGGAGCGATGTTTTGCGTTAAATCCCAGCCACCCTTAGTAAGCGCATCTTGCACCTGCTTAACAAAAGCGTCGTGATCCACGCTGCCCGCCGCCGCAACAACCAAAGTGTCAGGGCGATAATGCTGCTTATAGTGCTCCCAAACGGCATCGCGCGGCACGGCCTTAATGGTTTCGGGCGTACCGCCAATCGGACGCCCAATCGGCGTATCGCCTAATACCGCAGTCGCAAACTTTTCATGTGCGACATCGGTCGGGTCATCCTCATTCATGGCGAGTTCTTCGAGGATGACGCCGCGCTCGGTTTCTAATGCGACCGGGTCTAACGACGCAGAAGTTACCATATCCATAATGACGTCAACTGCCATCGGCAAATCGGTATCTTGGATTTTCGCGTAATAGACCGTATGTTCTTTACCAGTACCGGCATTGGATTCGCCACCTACTTCATCAAAGGAGATAGCGATATCCATAGCCGAACGGTTTTTGGTGCCCTTAAAAAGCAAATGCTCTAAAAAGTGCGTCGAGCCATAATGGCCGGTCATTTCATCGCGCGAACCTACGCCCAACCAGGCGCCGATCGACACCGAGCGAATCCCCGGCATCTGTTCGGTCAGCACGCGCACCCCGCCGGGCAGGATGGAGCGCCGAATCGTGGTGCCATCCTGCCCTGCGCTGAGTTCCGCGCCTTGTTCGCCCGCTGCGACCAGCGGCAATTCCCAGGCCATTATGTACTCCGTTTACTAGAATTCGTCCGACGTGGGTTCGCCGTCGAAGTCGATGGTGAAGTGGGTTTCCTCGTCTTGCGGGGCTTCGACACTTGAGGTGATTTCGTTCGCGCCAACCACCGAGTTCGGCTCAACCACCGATTCTTGCTCAGACCCCGCGTATTGCTCACGCGCAGGCGTGGGCATCGGAACCGAGTTGCCGTTACCGAACTCAATGGTGAAATGGCGATCCGATTCGGGCTGGTCGAAATCGATGGTCTCGATGGTGGGTTGCTCGCCTACGGTCATCGGTTCAACAGGTTCGACAGCGGGGGTCGTTTCAACAAACTCGACGACCGGGGCTTGCTCCACCGCCGAGGCAGGCTCAATCGCCGGGGCCGACTCAGCAGCCTCGGTAGGCGGCATGATAGCGAGCAGCGCAATCTTGCCGCGCCCATCAATCTCGCCCACCTCAACGTCAATCGCATCGCCAACGTTTAGCACGTCCGAAACGGCCTCAACCCGCTTGCCACCAACCAGCTTGCGAATCTGCGAGATGTGCAGCAGGCCATCTTTCTCGGGCGTCAGCGTGATGAACGCGCCGAAAGAAGTGGTGTTCGCGACGGTGCCGGTGTACCGCTCCCCCGTCTTGGGGTGATTGGCCGAGCCGACGCCACCGCCGTGGCCGCCATGTTCGCGATGGCCGCCATGCCCGCCGCGTGAGCTGCGGTCGCCACCCTCATGGGTATCCTCGGAGGCCACCACTTCGCCATCAACCACGGCTAACAGCGAAACCTTGCCACGGTCGTCAACCTCGCCGATCTCGACTTGGACCTTTTGGCCCACGCCCAGCACGTCCTCAACGTTGTCCACGCGCTTGCCACCCACAAGGCGCTTGATCTGCGAAACGTGCAGCAAGCCGTCCTTACCGGGGGTCAGCGACACGAACGCGCCGAACTGGGCGGTCTTGACCACCGTGCCGACGTAGCGCTCGCCAACCTCAGGCACTTGCGGGTTCGCGATGGCGTTGATCATCGTGCGGGCAGCCTCAGCCGAAGTGCCGTCGGTAGCGCCGATGTAAACAGTGCCGTCCTCCTCGATGGAAATCTCAGCGCCGGTTTCCTCTTGGATTTGGTTAATCATCTTGCCCTTAGGCCCGATAACCTCACCAATCTTATCAACCGGCACTTGCACGGCAATAACGCGCGGGGCCAGCGGCGACATTTCATCGGGGGCTTCAATCGCTTCGCCTAAGACGTCAAGAATAGTCAGACGAGCATCGCGAGCCTGATATAGCGCACCTTCTAAGACGCTAGCCGGAATGCCATCCAACTTAGTGTCTAACTGAATAGCAGTAATGAAGTCGGCAGTACCGGCGACTTTGAAGTCCATATCGCCAAACGCATCCTCGGCACCCAAAATATCGGTCAAAGCCGCATAACGAGTTTCGCCATCAACGGTATCGGAAATCAAACCCATTGCAATGCCCGCAACCGGTGCCTTTAGCGGCACGCCCGCATTTAATAGGCTCAAAGTCGAGGCGCAGACGGAACCCATCGAAGTGGAGCCGTTGGAGCCCAAAGCTTCGGACACTTGGCGGATAGCGTAGGGGAATTCCTCCCGGGTGGGCAGCACCGGCACAAGAGCCCGCTCAGCGAGGGCGCCGTGGCCGATTTCGCGGCGCTTTGGCGACCCAACGCGACCGGTTTCACCAGTCGAATAAGGCGGGAAATTGTAGTTATGCATATAGCGCTTACGCGTTTGCGGGGCCAGCGAATCAATTTGCTGTTCCATGCGCAACATATTCAAGGTGGTAACGCCCAGGATTTGAGTTTCACCGCGCTCGAATATCGCTGAACCGTGCACGCGCGGGATTACCTCAACCTCAGCGGATAAGGTGCGGATATCGCGCAGGCCACGCCCGTCGATACGCACGCCTTCGGTGAGGACGCGGTTACGCACTAACGACTTTTGCAAGCTACGATAAGCGGCAGAAAGTTCCTTCTCGCGGCCTTCGAATTGGCCATCCAAATGCTCATGGATAAGGTTCTTGATTTCGCTGATGCGATTTTCCCGCGTCTGCTTGTCACCAATCATCAAAGCTTCGCGAGTTTCCTCAGAAAATTCACCGGCCACGGCATCATAAGCCTCTTGGGAATAATCGTTGAATACCGGGAACTGCTCAACTTGCTTATCAACCTGCTCGGCCAACCGGGCTTGAGCTAAGCACAATTCGCGGATAAACGGTTTAGCGGCCTCAATACCTTGCGAAACCACATCCTCGGTCGGAGCATAAGCGCCACCCTTGATCAGCTGCCAAGCATCGTCAGTAGCCTCGGCCTCAATCATTGCAATCGCGACATCGCCGTCCTCAACAATGCGGCCCGCGATAACCATTTCAAAAACGGCACGCTCTTTATCCGAATACTTGGGGAATGCTACCCACTGGCCATCAATTAAAGCCATCCGGACACCAGCTACTGGGCCGCTAAACGGTAAGCCAGAAACTTGGGTACTTAACGATGCCGCGTTAATCGCTAACACGTCATAAGCATCATCGGGATGAATAGCCAATACGGTGACTACAACCTGAACCTCATTACGCAAGCCCTTAACAAACAAAGGGCGCAAAGGCCGGTCAATCAGCCGCGCTGCCAAGATGGCATCGGTGCTGGGACGGCCTTCACGCCGAAAGAAAGAGCCCGGAATCCGGCCAGCGGCATACATCCGCTCCTCTACGTCAATGGTGAGCGGGAAAAAGTCGAATTGATCTTTTGGCTCTTTCCCAGCAGTGGTGGCCGAGAGCAACATTGTCTCGCCATCCAGATATGCACTTACTGCTCCGGCTGCCTGCCGAGCTAAGCGCCCAGTTTCAAACCGGACGGTGCGGGTACCAAATCGGCCGTTATCAATTACGGCCTCGGAAAACATTATTTCGGGACCCTCCATGGGTGCCCTCCTCTACCTTCATTGCGAGCCTTATCTTGCATACTTGTGCCCGGGCAGGATGGCTCGCAGAAAAACGTGATAGTCATGCCTGTTTGGCATGGATGGCTGCGGGCACAAAAGAATAATTGGCTTTGCCTATTACCGATATTCCGATAACCAGTGTTATCGGCGCAAGCCCAAACGCTCAATCAAGCGGCGGTAACGCTCAATGTCAATCCGCTGCAAATAACCGCTCAAACGGCGGCGTTGACCGATTAGCAGCAACAATCCACGTTGGCTGTGATAATCGTGCTTATGCTCTTGCATGTGCTTGGTCAGGTCTTTGATGCGTTCGGTGAGTAACGCAATCTGCACTTCGGGCGAACCAGTGTCGCCGGGGTGCGTCCCATATTCTGCAATGATCCGCTGCTTTGTCGCATTATCTAACGGCATTAGCTCGTCCTTCTGTGTTGTTGCGCGGTGCCACTCCCCATTCCTAAACTTCGAGGTAGAAATATAGTTTGCTGAGGATACTGGGCTGTTCCCAGGGCGCTCTCAATCCGCGGCCGATGCTACGGCACCTAATAGCTTACAATATTTCGTGGCTCAAGTCGAAACCGCCAGTCATTTGCGCGCCAATAACACCGGCAGTTTCCATAATGTCGCCGCGAAAGTTTCCACGAGAATTTTTAGGGCGCGCCCCCAGCTTTTGGCGGCATCGTTGCCGGAGGCGTTGGTACTGGTGGCATTGTTACTGGTAGCTCGCCATATTCCCCCGCCGCATCGAGATTAAGCGCATCATTGCGGCGGCCAGCATGCAAAATCAAGTTAAGTAGAATAGCCACAATA
>JGI24699J35502_11133961_pt1 | contig 21589 bp, 17 predicted proteins | sample TergutMp193P4_FD_35502 | JGI IMG/M metagenome (IMG submission 35502)
TCATCCGTGAAATCTGTGCGAAAATCAATATCCGAAAATTTCTTCCAAGCTCAATTTCTTCACGTTCCCGTATTTGCCGATGAAGATATGCGAAAATAGGTTAAGATCGCACAGATTTCACGGATTTTTAATGGATGCCGGTAAAATAGAACCGGATGACAACCCGGCAATAATAATAAAATACAGCAATAGTGAATATTACCTGATTTCCAAAATCTGTGTCATCCGTGAAATCTGTGCGAAAATCAATATCCGAAAATTTCTTCCAAGCTCAACTTTTTCACATCCCCGTATTTGCCGAGTATTTCGAAGTTGATATCGCTTTCGCGCCCGAGGATCAGGTATGTTTTGTTTCTGTTTTTGATGTATTTATCGTTGAAGGTTTTTACATCATCAAGCGTTAATTGCGGAACATGATCGTACACATCTTTCCGACGGTCGGAGGTATATCCCATCTTTTGATTGCTCAAGTAATTCCAAATGATGTTCATTTTGGTAATGCGTTGTGTATTGATATTCGAAATAATCGCTTCTTGGGCTAATTTGAATCCCTTTTCCGACAACGGCATATTTTCGAATAAATCGTTGAACGCATCCAACGCATCAATGATTTTATCGTTTTGGGTGGCAATAAAAGCATTATTGAGATAATATCCGTCGGAATAAGACGGTTCCTTATAATAAGCGCTCGCACTGTAAGCCAACGAACGCTTTTCACGCATTTCCTGAAAAACAATCGAATTCATGCTTCCATCGAAATAATTGTTGTACATTTCCACTTGAGGAACAAACGCTTTACTGAATTTTTCACCTTTGGTTATTTCGGCCATATAGGATTGATTGGCGTCATAATTCACAAAATAAAGCCTGTCGGATGTTATTGAAATCGGTTCATAGCGTTTGGGCGGAAGCACCGGGAGCAATTGCTCCGGCATTTTGTGTAATTTATTCAATGCGCTTGTCACCGAAGCTATGGACGAAGGTCCGTAATACAAGACCGTGTGTCCGTAACTTGTCATTTTTTTGATGATGCCGATTAATTCGGAAGTTGTAACCGCTTTCAATTCGGCTTCGCTCAAAATATCGAGAGAAGGAGAATTTTTCTCGTAAGTCCCGTAATTAGTTAATACAGAAAATATTTGACCCTGACTTGATTTCGCATCAGCCCGATTTTTCAGCATATCGGCAATATAATTATCCAACGCCTCTTGATTCGGCGCCGGATCGGTAATCAATTCTTCCAGCAAAGCCACGGCTTTTCCCATGTTTTCATCCAATCCGCTCACGCCGACATACGTTTCATCCGCCGAAGCCAAAACCGTATAATCGCAGGCCAATTTATAAAACTCTTGTTGTATTTCTTCCGGCGAATGGCCGGAGGTTCCCAAATAATTCAAATATCCTGCGGCCAAAGACAACTTTTTATTCGAACTGCTTCCCGATTTAAAGTAATAATACAAAGAAAATGTGCCGTTTTCTTTGTTTTGAGCATAAAGAATTTCGGTTCCGTTTTTCGTTTTGCCACGTTGAAGATCTTTGTCAAAATCGACGAAAACAGGTTGAATCGGAGAAATTTTGGCATTTACGATCGATTCGAAAAACGGCGATTCTTCGTCCCGGTTCACATAAATGGGCGTAATGGACGGTTTTTCCACTTTTTGAATGTCGGGAGGCGTTCCCTGTTTTTTATAAATCACGACATAATCATCGTTAAAATATTTGTTTGCAAAATCGACAATATCTTTTTTCGTCAGTTTTTTCAATTCTTCGGTTTCATTCAGAGCATCCCCCCACGTCATGTTAGACATAAAAGCTTCGGCCAGACTCGTGGCTCGTCCCTGATTGCTTTCGTAACGCTTCATGTCATCCAGTTTCTTGTTATTTAAGGCGGCTTCAAACATCCAATCAGGAAATTCGCCTTTTTTCAATAAATCGATTTGAGCCGAAAACAGGTCTTTCAATTCTTCCAACGACTGTCCGGTTTTGGGACGTCCGGCAATCATCAACAACGAATAATCGTTCAGCGTCATGGAACTGCCCCACACCCCGATGGCTTTTTGTTTCTGATTAATATTCAGATCAAGCAATCCGCATTTTCCATTGTACAAAATATTATTGATCATATCCAGAATGATTGCTTCCCGCGTTCCGTTTCCGGCATCGATCCGATAAGCCAGATTGGTGTTTTCGGCTTCCAAGCCGGTGATTTCTTTTACGATCGGCGCCGTAATCGGAGCTTCGGGTACTTTTTGGAACTCCGGAACAACTCCGGGTTTGAGTATATTGAAATATTTGTCGATTTCGGCAACGGCTTGATCTGGATCAAAATCGCCCGACAAACAAATCGCCATGTTATCGGGGACATAATATTTGGCGTAAAATTCCCGGATATTCTTCATTGACGGATTTTTGAGATTTTCCGTAGTTCCCAGAATAGTTTGTTGTCCGTAAGGATGATTCGGGAAAAGCGTTTTTAAAATTTCTTCGAAAACCCTGCGATTATCACGGGTCAACGACATATTTTTTTCTTCATACACCGTTTCCAATTCAGTATGAAATAACCTCAGAACCGGATCATTGAAACGTTCGGCCTGGATTTTTGCCCAATTGTTTAATTCATTCGACGGAATATTTTCCACATAAATGGTATAATCGTAGCTGGTGGAAGCATTGGAGCCTTTCGAACCGATGGCGCTCATCAGTTTATCGTATTCATTGGGAATGGACAATTTCGATGCTTCGTAAGAAACAGAGTCGATTTGCCGGTAAATGGCTTTCCGTTGCACGGAATCAGTGGTTGTCCGATAAATTTCAAACAAATCCTCGATTTTTTGAATCATCGGTTTTTCTTTTTCCCAATTGACCGTTCCGAATTTTTGAGTTCCTTTGAACATCATGTGTTCAAAATAATGCGCCAACCCGGTGGTTTCTTTCGGATCGTTTTTTCCGCCGACCTTCACGGCAATGTACGTCTGAATGCGCGGAGCATCTTTGTATACGGTCATCATAACGGTTAATCCGTTGCTTAATGTGTACACTTTGGCATTCAACGGATCGTTCGGATACGTTTGATACGAATAGGTTTGCTGTGCAAGCACCAAGGATGTCGAAAAAATAACCGACATCAACAGTCCGAGAAATTTTGTTTTTGTATTCATGTGTTTATTTTTATTTTTTTACAATATTTATTTATTAAAAATACTTCTTCTCTCTCTCTCGGAGAGCGTTAAAGTATGGTCATTTCCTCCAATATCCTGCAAGCCGTTTCGACGCTTGTCACCTGCTGAATCACGATTGAACGCTTGTCGTTCAGTTCTCTCAGTTGACATATCCGCGGATGTTTTTGAATGAATGTCAACAACTTATCAAATGCGGCCGATTGATAATACGGCGATTCGGAGTCGGAAATCAAATAAATGATCATTCGTCCCGATTTAAGCGCAATTTTCTCGATCCCCAGCTTTTTGGCCATCCGGCGCAAACGAACGATTTGAATGAGCTCCCGTCCTTCTTCCGGAATTTTCCCGAACCGGTCTTCGAGTTTGGAAATAAAATATTGAATATCGCTATCATTTTCCATACTGTCGAGTTCCCGGTAAAGCGTAATCCGTTCCGAATCGTCGGGAATGTACATGCTCGGAAACATCAGTTCCAAATCCGACTCGATCTGACACTCCAAGACATATTGTTCGCCGCTTCTTTTCTCGCCTTTTTTTAACTCGTGATCGTTATATAAATCGGTAAATTCCTCGTTTTTAAGCTCTTGAACAGCTTCCGCAAGAATTTTCTGGTAAGTTTCATACCCCAAATCAGCGATAAAACCGCTTTGCTCCGCCCCCAACAAATTGCCGGCACCCCGGATGTCCAAATCCTGCATGGCAATATGAATACCGCTGCCCAATTCCGAAAAATTCTCGATGGCCTGCAATCTTCGTCGCGATTCGGTCGGCAATGTACTCAACGGAGGAGCCAACAAGTAGCAAAATGCTTTTTTGTTACTCCGTCCCACCCTGCCGCGCAATTGGTGCAAATCGCTCAATCCGAAATATTGTGCATTGTTGATGATGATGGTATTGACATTCGGAATATCAATGCCCGATTCCACGATGGTTGTGGCAATCAAAACATCATATTCTAAATCAATGAAATCGATGATCGTCTTTTCCAACCGTTTCGGATCCATTTGTCCGTGTCCGACGGCAATACGCGCGTCCGGAACCAATCGCTTGATCAATGCTTCGATTTCGTAAATATTTTGCACCCGGTTGTGAATAAAATACACCTGACCGTTACGACTCATTTCAAAATTAACCGTTTCGCGAATCAAATCTTCATTGAAAACATGAACTTCCGTTTGAATGGGATAACGGTTGGGCGGCGGCGTGGAAATAACCGACAAATCGCGGGCGCCCAGCAAAGAAAATTGCAATGTGCGCGGAATGGGGGTTGCCGTCATGGTCAACGTATCCACATTCACTTTCAGTTGTTTGAGTTTTTCCTTGACCGATACGCCGAATTTTTGTTCTTCGTCGATGATCAATAATCCCAGATCTTTAAATACCACTTCCTTTCCGATTAATTTATGCGTTCCGATCAGAATATCGATTTTTCCTGTTTTCAATCCGGATAAAATCTCCTTGGCTTCGGAAGCTTTACGTGCGCGGCTTAAATAATCGACTGTACACGGAAAATCTTTTAACCGTTCGGAAAATGTTTTATAATGCTGTAACGCCAATACCGTTGTAGGCACAAGTACGGCAACTTGTTTGCCGTCTGTCACCGCCTTAAACGTGGCACGTATCGCAATTTCCGTTTTTCCGAATCCGACATCCCCGCAAATCAACCGATCCATGGGAATGTCTTTTTCCATATCCTGTTTGACGTCAGTCGTGGTTTTCAATTGATCGGGTGTATCTTCGTAAATAAACGAAGCTTCCAATTCCTGTTGCAAATAAGTGTCGGGCGCAAATTCGAATCCCTTTTCCTCTCTCCGTTTCGCATACAGCGTAATCAGATCGCGGGCAATGTCTTTGACCTTCTTCTTGGTATTTTCTTTTAACCGTTCCCAAGCTCCCGTTCCCAATTTATTGATGCGAGGCGGTTCTCCTTCTTTTCCCCGGTATTTCGAAAGTTTGTGCAGCGAATGAATGCTGACAAAGATAATATCGTCATTTAAGTAGCGCAATTTGATCACTTCCTGCATCTTGCCGTTGATTTCGGTGCGAACCAATCCGGCAAACCGCCCTACGCCATGATCGATATGCACCACATAATCGCCCGTATGAAATTGATTCAATTCTTTCAAAGTCAGGCTGATCTCACCCGAACGGGCTTTATCCGATTTCAGGTTGTATTTGTGAAAACGATCGAAAATCTGATGGTCGGTAAAACAGCACATTTTCAAATCGTGATCGACAAAACCTTCATGCAATGTTTTTTGCACCCCTGTAAACGGAATAACCTCTCCCCTGTCCTCAAAAATCGCCTTAATGCGTTGTGTTTGCTTTTCGCTGTCGCTGAGAATGTACAAAGTATAATTATCTTTCAAGAAACGACGGAGTGTTTCGCCGACCAAATCAAAATTTTTATGAAAACCGGGTTGAGGCGAAGAGTTGAAGTGAATCTTTATTTGAGCAATTTTAGTTGATTTAGCGCCAAATTCCACTTGTTTGAAATCAATAAATTGAGCAGCGAAATGGTTGCCGGTTATCAGTTTTTTCAACAGGTTTGAATCGGGTGATCCGGTTTCAAGATGTTTATGATTTTCAATTTCATTCCGGATAAAATCAATCCGGTCGATTGCTCCGATAATGTCTTTACAGGCAATGATCGCATCTCCGGGCAGAAAATTCAACAAAGAAGCCCCGTTGTTTTCATCCTGCTGCATCGTGGGAACAATCTGTATCCTGTTGATCTTTTCCTTGGAGAGTTGCGACTCCACATCAAATGTCCGGATACTTTCTGCTTCATTCCCGAAAAAATCGACCCGGTACGGATATTCACAAGAAAAAGAAAACACGTCGAAGATGCTGCCTCTGACGGCAAATTGTCCCGGTTCATACACATAATCGACTTCTGTGAATCCGTATTCCCGTAACCTGTCGGCAACAAAAATACGGTCGATTTTTTCGCTGGTGACAATCGACAATGTTTTTTTCTTTAAGGTTTCCAATGAAACAACTTTTTCGGCGATGGCATCGGGATAAGTGACAATTTGAACAGCCGGATCGGGATGTTGCAAGCGGCTCAAAACTTCTGTTCTTAAAATCTCGTTGGCCGGATCGGGTTGCCCATATTTAATTGCCCGTTTATAGGAAGAAGGGAAAAAAAACGTATTTTCTGTTCCGCCCGACTGAACCAAATCATTGTAAAAATATCCGGCTTCTTCCAAGTCGTTCAAAATAAACAGTTGCGAACATTTAAGTTGTTTTTGTAGTGACGAAAAGATAACAGCCGATTCGGATCCTTGCAAACCCTGTAAAAAAATATTTTTGCCGGGCATTTCTTTGAGAGCTGTTCTCAAAGCGACAACTCCGGGATGTTTATCAAATTCGGATTGTAAACTTTCGATGGAAACAGACACAATAAAAATAAATTAATAGAATTTAACAAGTGAGCATGTATTAGAAAAAGGAAAAGCTTATATAACCGGTATGAATGTATGAATGAATTCGGTTGCGCAAAAGTATCAAAAAAAAGAACAGTTTGTGAAAAAAATAAATGAAATAACAAAGAAGGTTTTCTATGTCGCAAAAACAAGCTCAAAACGATTCATTTCCTTTTATTCATTCTCCCTGATTTTTACTACTTTTGTACCCCCGAATCCCACTTTAAACATTAAAATCAAAAAACATCACCGCCCCGATCCATAACCCCTAATTTATAACTCTTAACTCATAACTCTTAACTTTAATATAGGGTGTATTCAAACAAATACATATATAAAGTTGCATTTCCCATATTTTTGAGCCTGTTTGCCCAAAACATCATCAATGTGATCGATACTGCATTTCTCGGCAGATACGGCGAAATAGAATTAGGCGCGTCAGCCATCGGCGGAATTTTTTATTTGGCGATTTTCATGTTGGGATTCGGATTCAGTACCGGATCGCAAATTCTCATTGCCCGTCGGAACGGTGAACGGAAATACGGAGAAATCGGTCAGATCATGTTGCAAGGCGTTCTTTTCTTGTTGGTCATAGCCGTGTTGCTGTTCGCTTTCACCCGAATTTCCTCATCGTCTCTGCTCCGGTTGATGGTCAGTTCGGAACACGTATATCGAGCCGCTTTGGAATTTCTGAATTACCGGATTTACGGATTTTTCTTCTCGTTCGTCAATGTCATGTTTCGGGCATTCTATGTCGGGATCACAAAAACCAAAGTACTCACGATAAATGCCCTGTTGATGATGTTGGTAAATGTTATTTTGGATTACCTGCTGATTTTCGGAAACTTCGGATGTCCCCGTTTGGGCATTGCCGGAGCGGCGATTGCGTCGGTTTGTGCAGAAGCGGCATCTGTATTGTTTTTTATCGTTTATACCGTTTGCTTTATCAATATTCGGAAATATGGTTTTTTACAAAAATTCAGCCTGAAATTCACGGTTATCCAAAAAATACTGAGCATTTCGATTTACACCATGGCCCAATCCTTTGTATCCATTTCCACTTGGTTTTTGTTTTTCGTCGCCGTGGAGCATCTGGGAGAACAAGCCTTGGCCGTATCCAATATCATCCGCAGTTTTTACATGTTTTTATTTATGCCGGTCAGCGCATTGGCCATTACCGCCAACTCGTTGGTCAGCAACCTGATCGGAGAAGGGAAAAAAGAACAAGTGTTTTCGCTGATCAAACGCATTCTGAAGCTGGCTTTTATGGTTATTGTGCCGCTTATTATACTTATTTGTCTCACGCCCCGCATCATGCTGTCCATTTATACCGATAATGCCGCATTAATCGATGCTTCGGTATCATCGTTATTGGTTATTTCGGGCTGTTTCTTGATTTGCGCCGCCGGAAGTGTTTTTTTCAGTTCCGTTTCGGGCACCGGCAATACACGAGCGGCTTTGCTGATCGAAATTTTCGCCTTGTCCTTCTATTTACTTTTTATGTATGTCATTATTTACCGGTTGCAGATGCCGTTATTCATTTGCTGGATCATAGAACTTGTTTACTGGGGACTTATTCTGATTGCAAGTTCTGTCTATCTGAAAAAAGGCACGTGGAAGAAAAAAATCATTTAAGATGAATAATAAATGCTGAGAATGAATGATTCCGTTTGATCATTACTGATTTTAAAATACATTAGACTCATGATTTTTATAAAAGATACAAAAAATGCATTTTTCAGACAATTGTTTTTTATTGTTGTTCTGATTTTGATTGCACTGATTATTTGGAATGAATTGGGATACATGCTCAGCGGCGTTTTGGGGGCCATTACCCTGTATATGCTTTTGCGGCCGGTGCTGTTTAAGCTGACGAAAAAATATTGTTGGAAATTTTGGCAGGCTTCGGCTCTGTTGACTTTTTTAACGGTCGCGGGATTGTTGGCGACCATTGCTTTGGTGATTACCATGGTGATTTCGGAAATCCCTTCCATTGATATGTCCGGATTGATTGCTTTTTTCGGTGAAATCATTCAAAAAATCAATGGTATTATAGGAAAAGAAATCATTTCAAACGACATCTTTTTACAATACAAAGGGCTGATTATGCAGTTTTTGTCCGGATTCATCAATACGACCTACACCGTTGTCATAAATCTTTGTATCATGTTGCTGCTGCTTTACTTCATGTTTTTAAACGCAGAAAAAATGGAAAAAACGTTTGTTACTTATCTCCCGTTTAAAGGGGAAAGTCTGGGAATGATCAAACGGGAACTGAAAAACATGATATTCGGTAATGCGGTGGTCATTCCGTTGATTATGTTTATCCAAGCCGTATTATCGGCATTGGGATATTGGATTTTCGGATTTCAGGATGTCGGATTCTACGGATTTATAACGGCTCTTGCCGGTTTGATCCCGCTGATCGGAACCGCCGGAGTCTGGCTTCCGTTAGGCATTTACCTGATTACTTCGGGAAACGTCTGGCAGGGCATCGGATTAATTATCTACGGCGGGGTTGTGGTATCAGGAGCCGACAGCGTTTGCCGTTTTATTTTCATGAAAAAAACGGCCGACGTGCATCCGTTGATCACCATTTTCGGCGTGATTATGGGGGTTCCGCTTTTCGGATTCTGGGGAATTATTTTCGGGCCGTTGCTTTTATCCGGATTTTTATTATTGATGAGAATATATCATGAGGAATATGTCGAAACGGAGAACGAGCTGATTTAATCATGCAAATAATCATTTATATATTTGTATATCAGTAAAAAACGGTTAAAACAACTCTGATTCCGGATAAACTTTCCGGGTAAAAATTTTCAAAATATAAATGAAAAGAGTATCTTAGCAGGAATTTTCAAATGTGGAAAATTCCCGTTTTTAATGCATTTGAACGATCGTTATTAAGTTTTACTAATAATTTTATAAATGGCTGATCAGGACAGGATTATAAAGATTAACATTGAAGAAGAAATGAAATCGTCCTACATCGATTATTCGATGTCGGTGATTGTATCTCGTGCGTTGCCTGATGTCAGGGACGGATTTAAACCGGTTCACCGCCGGGTATTGTTCGGGATGAACGAACTCGGAAACACATCCGACAAGCCGTATAAGAAATCGGCGAGAATTGTCGGGGAAGTATTGGGTAAATATCACCCGCATGGAGATTCATCCGTATATTTCGCCATGGTGCGTATGGCACAGGAATGGTCGTTGCGTTACACGCAGGTCGACGGACAAGGAAACTTCGGATCGGTCGACGGAGACCAACCCGCAGCGATGCGTTATACCGAAGCCCGGTTGAGTAAAATCGCTGAGGAAATGTTAAGGGATATCGACAAAGATACCGTGGATTTTCAACTGAACTTTGACGACACCTTAAAAGAGCCGACCGTTCTGCCTACCCGCATCCCGAGTCTTTTGATTAACGGAGCCTCTGGAATCGCCGTCGGAATGGCGACCAACATGCCGCCTCACAATCTTTCGGAGGTAATTGATGCAATCATTGCATACATTAACGATAAAGAGATCGATATTGCCGGATTGATGAAATATATCAAAGCGCCCGATTTCCCGACGGGAGGATATATTTACGGATATGCAGGCGTAAAAGAAGCATTCGAAACCGGACGTGGGCGCGTGATTATGCGGGCCAAAGCCGAAATCGAATCCGAACACAACCGGGAAAAAATCATCGTCACCGAAATCCCTTATCTGGTCAATAAAGCCGAATTAATCAAATACATAGCGGATCTTGTCGAAGAGAAAAAAATCGAAGGGATTTCGAATGTCAACGACGAATCCGACCGTAGTGGAATGCGGATCGTCGTGGATGTGAAACGGGATGCCAATTCGAATGTGGTGTTGAACAAGCTGTATAAAATGACGGCATTGCAAAGTTCTTTCAGCGTAAACAACATCGCATTGGTGAAAGGCCGCCCGAAATTGTTGAATCTGAAAGATCTGATCCGGTATTTCGTCGATCACCGGCACGAGGTAGTGATTCGCCGTACCCGTTTCGAATTGAACGAAGCGCAAAAAAGAGCCCATATTTTGGAAGGGCTGATCATTGCTTGCGACAATATCGACGAAGTGATCGCCATCATCCGTTCCTCTCAAAGTCCCGACATTGCCCGCGACCGTTTGATGGAACGTTTCGAGTTGTCGGATATTCAGGCTCGCGCCATTGTCGACATGCGGTTGCGTCAATTGACCGGATTGGAACAGGAAAAACTTCGTGCCGAATACGACGAGATCATGAAATTGATCGATTATTTAAATCAAATCCTCACGGACGAGGCTTTATGTATGAAAGTCATCACGGACGAATTAATCGAAATAAAAGAGAAATACGGAGACGAACGCCGCTCGGAAATCATTTATTCTTCGGAAGAATTTAATCCGGAAGATTTTTATGCAGACGACGAAATGATCATCACCATTTCTCACCTCGGATACATTAAACGGACTCCGCTGACCGAGTTCCGTTCGCAAAATCGCGGCGGCGTGGGTTCCAAAGGAAGCGAAACACGGGACGAGGATTTTGTCGAATACATTTATCCGGCATCCATGCATAACACGATGTTGTTTTTCACCCAAAAAGGAAAATGTTATTGGCTGAAAGTCTATCAAATTCCCGAAGGGGCGAAAAATTCAAAAGGACGTGCCATTCAAAATTTACTGAACATCGATGCCGATGATAAAGTAAACGCATTCATCCGTGTGCAGAAATTACAGGATGAAGAATTTATAAAATCACATTACCTGCTTTTCTGTACGAAGAAAGGCGTTATCAAGAAAACATCGCTGGAAGCCTATTCCCGTCCCCGTCAAAACGGCGTGAACGCCATTACGATTCGCGAAGACGACCAAGTCATTCAAGTACGAATGACCGACGGCAACAATCAGATTCTGATGGCCAACCGAAACGGCCGCGCCATTCGTTTCCACGAAAGCACCGTTCGCGAAATGGGGCGCACCGCAACCGGCGTGCGTGGGATGACACTTGATGAAGACGGTCAAGACGAAGTGATCGGCATGATCTGCATGAAAGATTCCCAAAAGGAAACGATTCTGGTGGTATCCGAGCAAGGTTACGGAAAACGCACCCGTCTCACCGACGACGACGGCGAAGAGGTTTACCGGATCACCAATCGTGGCGGAAAAGGAGTTAAAACATTGAACATCACCGAAAAAACGGGTAAATTGGTTTCGATTAAAAGTGTAACCGATGAAAACGACTTGATGATCATCAACAAATCGGGCATTACGCTCCGGTTGAAAGTCGCCGATATTCGTGTCATGGGACGCGCCACACAAGGTGTTCGTTTGATCAACCTCGAAAAACGCAACGATGAAATTGCATCCGTTTGCAAAGTATTGTCAGAAACCATAGAAAATTCTGAACCTGAAAATATTACCGAAGTAACTGAGTGATAATGATTTATTAATTTTCTAATATTAAATTAAAGTGTGATGAAAAGAATTATTTTATCTGCCGTTCTATGCTTGGCCGTTGTATCCGTATTTTCCCAGAAAAAAAATGTAACCGCGGTTAAAAGCGAGATGGCAAACAGTAAACCTAATTTTACTGAGGCTGAAAAATTGATGACGGAGGCGAAAAATGATCCCGAAACAATGGATAATCCCGAAACATGGTATGTTTCAGGAAGTCTCGAAGACAAGATTTTCAGTACGGAAAACAGTAAGCTTCTGTTAAAACAAACGCCGGATGAACCGGTTATGTATGAGGCTTTGATAAAATCGTACGGAGACTTTTTGAAAACGATCGATTTAGAAAAAATTCCGAATGAGAAAGGTAAAGTGAATAATAAATTCACGAAACAAGTCAAGTCGATTTTGAAAGTAGATCACCCTTATTACGTTAATGCAGGAGCTTATTATTACGATAAACGGGCTTATGATAAGGCTTACGAAGCGTTTAACATTTATTTGGATATTCCTAAAATGGATATTTTCAAAGGCGAAAAACTTGTCGAAGACAGTACTTACAACCAAATCATGTTTTATGCCGCTTATTCGGCCGGTTATGCGGGTGACAGCATTAATGCCGTTAAATTGTTGGAAATATTGAAAGACAAAGATTATGAAAAGGAACAAGTTTACGCTTCTTTGTCCGATGAATACCGGGACATGAAAGATACGGTAAAATTCATGAACATCCTTAAAGAAGGCAGTCAGTTGTTTCCCAAGAACTTGTATTTTATTCAAAGTCTGATTAATTTATGCATCAATTCGGGACAAATACCCGAAGCGATGATCTATCTGGACGACGCCATTAAGCAAGATCCCACCGAACCGCAATATTGGAGAGTGAAAGGTGATTTGTACGAGGCGGACAAGAATTTCGACAAAGCGCTGGATGCTTATCAGGAATCATTGAAAATCAATCCCGAATATACCGCCGCCATCGGTTCGATCGGTCGTTTGTACTATAATCAGGGATTCGACATTCAAAGCAAAGCCAATGAAAAGAGCATCAGAGAATCTCAAGCCGAAATGGAAAAAGCCAAAGATTTTTACAAAAAAGCATTGCCTTACTTAGAAAAAGCACATCAGGCGGATCCGACCGAACGGCAATACATTCTGGCTCTTTACGGGGTGTACTATGCGTTGAATATGCCCCAAATGGACGAAATGGAGAAATTGTTGAACGATACCGGCAATTAAAAATAACGTAAAAAGTAAAATTAATATCTACTATTTTAAACGCGAAGATGCAAAGACAGAAAGTTACAAAGAATTTACACGTTGCATTTTTCTGTCTTTGCGACTTGGTGTTTAAAGTGTAAATTATTTTTTGCGACGTATTTAAATATAAAAACGATTGATAAAAAATGAATCAAGCTCACATCATAAAAAGGACGAAAATTACGATAAAAACCATTATCGGATTAGGCCCTGTGACAGGGATAAAAGTTCTTGCGAAAATGCTGTTTAAAAAAACAGACAAAGTATCGATTCCGGGCATCAAACATCCGATTTGTATGCGTCCCGACACTTCTGATTATGATGTATTTTATCAGTTGTTTTCGAAGTCGGAGTATGCTGTCCCGGTTAATTTCGAACCGAAACTGATTATCGATGCCGGCGCAAACATCGGGTTGGCAGCCGTTTATTTTAAAAATCGGTTTCCGGATGCCACGATTATCTCCATTGAACCCGATTCGGGAAATTTCGAGATACTGAAAAAAAACATGGCGCCTTACGACAATATTTTGTTGGAAAAGGCGGGTCTATGGAATAAAGAAACGTACATCACCGTCGAAGACAAGTACGGATTGGGAGAACACGGCATGATTGTCACGGAAAACGATCATCCGTCGGAAAATTCCTTGAAAGCCGTCACCATCGACGGTTTGTTGAAAAAATATCATTTGGAAGGACAGCGCATCGATATTTTAAAGGTGGATATTGAAACTTCCGAAAAATATTTCTTCGAAAGTAATTACGAATCATGGCTTCCGACTACCAAAATGCTGATTGTCGAACTGCATGACATCATCGAAACCGGTTGCGCCCAATCGTTTTTTAAAGCAATTACCCATGCCATTAAAAGCTATTCATTCTTTATGAAAGGTGAAAATGTCATTGTGGTAAACAATGATCCCTCTTAGTTAAGAATTAAGAGTTAAGAGGGAAATAAAAAGTGGAAACCGGGTGAATCCAAGTTTCCACTTTTTATTTTTTACTTTGCATGTTCTATGGCAGCGGCATAATTCGGTTCCGTTGTGATTTCGGGTACCAATTCTTCGTAAATTATTTTTCCGTTTTCATCAATCACGATAACCGCACGAGCCAATAACCCGGCTAACGGCCCGTCCAACATCATCACGCCGTACGATTGTTCAAAATCCGTATCCCGAAAAGCGGATGCTGGTATTACATTATCAATTCCTTCGGTAGAACAAAAACGGGCATGAGCAAAAGGCAAATCTTTTGAAATAGCCAATATGACAGTGTCGGTTGTTTTTGCGGCCTCGACATTAAATTTTCGGACTCCGGCAGCACACACAGAAGTATCCAAACTCGGGAAAACATTCAAAATTACTTTTTTCCCTTTATAATCGCTCAATGAAACAGAAGAAAGGTCTGTTTTCACCAAATGAAAATTCGGAGCCTGTGTTCCGACTTTGGGAAGCTCTCCGGATGTATTGACGGGATTTCCCTTAAATGCAATTTGTGCCATAAAATCAATTTAAATGGGTTAATATAATTAGATTTACAATAGCATAAAAACAGATATCATTTCAAAATGTTCAGGCTCGTAAAAAGAATGCATATATTTTAAACAAAAATAATAGCCATTCGCTTTTATAGATGCAAATATTTTACCGGATTTTTACCCTTGCGAGACGATACGTTGTTGCCATTTCCATGCCGACAGCAATGTATCGGCAACAGATTCTTCAGCAGTCCACCCCAACTCTTTATTCGCAAATTCGGGATCGGCCCATACTTTTTCGATGTCTCCTTCCCTACGCCCCACAATTTTATACGGAACTTTCATGCCGGTAACTTCTTGGAAGGTACGGATGATTTCCAAAACCGACAATCCGCGTCCCGTTCCCAAATTGAATATTTCCACCGGGTTTTTCATTTTTTCGTCGAGCATGCGGGAAACCGCAATGACATGCGCTTTAGCCAAATCGACCACATTGATGTAATCCCGGATGCAAGAGCCGTCGGGAGTATTGTAATCATTTCCGAAAACGCTCAATTCTTTCCGGATTCCGGCAGCGGTTTGAGTGACAAAAGGAATGAGATTTTGAGGAACACCCAACGGCAATTCGCCGATTTCAGCCGAAGGATGTGCCCCGATGGGATTGAAATAACGCAAAAGAATGCTTTTAATCGGCGTGCCGGAATAAACAGTGTCCCGGATGATTTCTTCACAAATCTGTTTGGTGTTGCCGTAAGGAGAAAGCGCCGGTTTGACCGGTGCGTTTTCCGTCACCGGAAGGACATCCGGTTGTCCGTAAACCGTGCAAGACGATGAAAAAACAAACGCTTCGACATTGAACCGGGGCATCAGTTCGAGCAGATTAATCAAAGACAACAAATTGTTCCGGTAATAGAGCAACGGTTTTTGCACCGATTCGCCCACGGCCTTGCTTGCGGCAAAATGAATGATTCCTTTGATCCCCGGATGTTCGGAAAACAACTTTTCCACCCCGTCTTTGTCATTGCAATCCAGTTTTTCGAAAATCGGACGGATACCGGTTATTTTTTCGATGCCGTTGATCACAGATTCATTTGAATTGGATAAATTGTCGATGATAATCACCTCATAACCTGCATTTTGAAGTTCTACAGCTGTATGGGAACCGATGTATCCGGTACCGCCGGTAACTAAAATTTTATGTTTCATTGAAATAAGGATATTAATTTATGTTATTCAATATCAGCCAATAAATTCTTCAAAAACAAATCCAGATCTTTCCCCAAATCTTTCATCAGTCTGTTATCCGTGGAAATTTTATCATCATACAAAATATAATTCAACAAGGTTTGGCCGTCTTCATCCAAAACGATAAGTGAAACCGGAGGCAGAATATTCAAATCATCGAAAATCTTTCTGTTCCGGCAATTGATGATTGCCTCTTTCAATAATCTGGAAGCATTGGTGTAGAAAAAGTTCAATCTTTCCGTATCTTTCAACTCTTCTTCCAAATGCATGTCTTTGAGGATTCTATCCCCGTCATCATAAATGGACAGCATCTTTTTGGACTGATTGATCTGTATATACAAGTTGGTGAGGGCTGTGGAAGGATGCTCTTTTTTCAACGTATTCAAAGCATCCTCGATTGCATTTTCCAGCATCAAACGAATTTTTCTGTTTTCTTCTTTCATTATCAGTTGAATTTATAAATATTTTGTTATCAGAAAATTAACGGAGTATTATTCCCCGCTTATTCTTGTGCGTCCAATAAAATCTTTTCCGCGTTTCGTTGCTTCAAGCGATCGATATAATATTTCAAATCCTGTGCTTCTGCCGCATCCGACCTCAATCCGGACGCGGAAAATTCTTTTCGGGCTTGGGTTGCCCATTCCGCCGCTTGAGTATAATCATCTTGAAGTTCATACGCCAGCGCTATGTTGGCGGCGCATCGCGCACGAAGCCTCAAACTTTTGGATTTCTCGTAAGCCGTTGTCCAAATACTTGAAGCCGAATCCCAATCGTCCTTTTTGACCGAATCGTAAGCTTTTTTCAAATCACCCGAAGAAGATATGTATAGTTTACGGTTTTCAACTTGGATATGAGGTACCAACGCTTTTCCGGCGATCTCTCCGGCCCGTTCGACTGCCGTAGTCAATGCCTCATCGATAAACGGCAGTTTTTTCACGGCATCATTAACGTCCGTTCCGAAAGATTCCCAAAATATACTGTCGCTTAAAGATAAACTTTTCCGATTTTCACCGGGAGCATATATTCCCACCGTCATTTGAGTATTGACATCATAAGTTGCCCTGTAAATGCCGTACTCGGTATATTTTCCGACAGCCAGAGTACTGTTTATACGAAAAAAATCCAATGAGATGACGGCATCCGTACCGGTTTGTTCGATCATTTCCTTGACTTTATTTTGCGACAACGGTTGAACAGACAGATAATTCGTATCGTTTTTCAACGGAATATTGTAAAAATCGATTCCGGAGAAAAAATTCTGATTTTCGAGATATTCCCATAAAGAACGGCACATCAACGTGCTTGGTTCGGAAACAGGCGCCTCGAATGTTTCTTTTTGCCCGTCCACATCGACGACATGCCCGACGCCGGCCGGTTGAAATCCGGCATTGTTTACCACCATCACGTTATTTATATCCAGCGGAAAGACAATACGCGCCGGCACTTTTACGTTTAATGAAATAATCGACACTGAATTGCACGCCGCAAAAAAAAGCAGGCAAGCGAATAAAAGGATATATTTACGATGGATAGATAACATCTATAATAAAAGGATAATCGGACAAAGTTAATAAAAATAGTTCATAAATAAACCGCTTGACGGGAGAACAAGCAAATAGAATCACTTTTGTGGCGTGAGCGGTATTTACCGGTTGATTTTAATCTTTCCCGGCTTCAAGACCAAATTATCAATTTATTTTTTACTTTTGTCATAAAGTTGTAAAAATGATCATTTATGAAAATACATCAGGTCTATTTTTTATTGGCAGGCATTATCTGCACCCCTTTTGTTTCGGGACAGGAATTGAATTGCAGGGTAACCGTCAACAGCGAGAAAATCCAAACATCCAATAGGCAGATTTTTACGGAAATGCAAAATGCCATCACCGAATTTCTGAACAACAGGCAATGGTCGGATTACAAAATGAGCATGACCGAACGGGTTGATTGTTCTTTTTACATCACCATCAGTGAAATGCCTCAAGACAACCAATTCAAGGCCGAGCTTCAGGTACAGGCGGTGAGACCCGTGTACAACGCATCTTATGTTACTACGACATTTAATTTCAGGGATCAAAATCTCGAATTTTCTTATAACACGTATGATGTATTGGATTTCAATGAAACTTCGCCGAATGATAACCTAACCTCTGTTTTATCATTCTATTCGTATATTATTTTGGGCATCGACTTCGACAGTTTTTCGTTGTACGGCGGAACACCGTTTTTCGAAAAAGCCATGAGTCTGGTCAATCAAGCGCAATCGTTTACGGAATCGGGATGGAGAGCCTTCGACTCGTTCAATAACCGCCATGCCGTTGCATCGGCTTATACAGACGATCGATTGAAAGTTTACCGGCAAATGTGGTACAATTATCACCGGTTGGGATTGGATGACATGAGTACCAATGCCGAAAGAGGACGAGCCAAAATCACCGCTGCCCTGCCCGCTCTCAAAGAAGCGTATGATGCGCGTCCCGCCAGTGTGATTTTCTCGATATTCAGCGATACGAAAATGGATGAAATCTTGAATATTTACTCCAAAGCGCCGACCGAAGAAAAAGGGACAGTTTATAAAATATTGCACGACATTTATCCTACCTTGTCGAACCGGCTTGATGTTTTGAAAAATAATTAAAATGAATTTGTCTTTATTCATCGCCCGCCGGTATTTATTTTCGAAGAAGTCCCATAACGCCATCAATTTGATATCGGGCGTTTCCGTATGCGGAGTTGCAGTCGCAACCATGGCTTTGATCTGCACATTGTCTGTATTCAACGGATTTCAAAGTCTTATTTCCGGGTTGTTCAGCCGGATAGATCCACAATTAACCATCGTTCCGGCAAAGGGCAAAGTTTTCGACACGAATAACGACAGTATTCAAAATGTATTAAAATTCAATGAAATAGCTTTATTTTCTTATACTTTGGAAGATAATGCCTTGGTCAAATATAAAGACAAACAGGTGGTGGCCAAGGTGAAAGGCGTCGACGAAAATTATTCCCGTTTAACCGACATTAACGAATCAATCGTCGAAGGTAAATTTCAACTGAAAGACAGTGTGGCTGATTATGCGATACCGGGTGCGGGATTGGCCGGAATGCTGGGAGTTCGCGCCGGATTTTTCGATCCGGTCGAAATATACGCCCCCAATCGCACGGCAAAAGTGAATTTAACGAACCCCGCATCGGCTTTCAATACCGAATACCTCTACACCATCGGCGTATTTTCCGTTTTACAGTCGAAATACGACGACAAATATATCTTTATACCGTTGGATGTCGCCCGTTCGCTGTTTAATTACGAAACACAAGTATCGGCGGTGGAGTTGAAACTCAAACCGAATGTCAATGTTAAAAAAACCGGAGCGAAAATCGAATCGTATCTGGGAAAATCGTACCAAGTCAAAGATCGGGAACAGCAACAGGAAGATGCTTACCGGGTGGTGAGAATCGAAAAATGGATGACTTTTCTGATATTGGTGTTGATTCTTGTCATCGTCATTTTTAATGTCATCGGGTCTTTATCCATGCTGATCATCGATAAAAAGGAAGATGTGAAAACGTTTCGGAATTTGGGAGCCGATAAAAGCTTGATTTTCAAAATTTTTCTGTTCGAAGGCTGGATAATCACCGGTATCGGCGCTATTGTGGGAATTATTTTCGGATTGATTTTATGTTTTATTCAACAACATTTCGGCATTTTACGCTTGGGCGACGGGAGTTCCGCTTTCATCATCAATGCTTATCCGGTTAAAATTCAATTCACCGATTTGTTGCTGGTTTTTGTCACCATCTCATTACTGGGCTTGTTCACGGCTTGGATTCCGGCAAAAAATGCAGCATCGCTGCAAATAGAAAATGAGTGAAGAGGTTGAGAGTTAAGAATTAAGAGTTAAGAATTAAGAATTAAGAGTTTTTAATGATTCTTGATCAGGAATGGCAGGAACACCAAAGTACCGATAAAGAATAAGCAGATGCTTATTCCTAAAATAAGTGTTAATCCCGTTTTTTTGGAGACTTTTTTTAATTTACTTGATGTTATATCCCCTTCAATTCTTCTATAATACATCGGTATTGATGTAATAAACTCACTCCATTGATTCCTTACGGCAGGGATAATTAAAATAATTAAGACACAGACAGATAAATAAATGATTATATAGGTAAATGGGTTCATGATTATTTTATTTAAATTTTTCGATCACCTTAAAAACAAGAAGGCATGGTACTTAGCCTTATCAAGTTTCTCAGGTATCTCCAAACACCTACTAACTACAAACAAAGAAAAGCCCATGCCTATAACATGAGCATTCACTTTTATTACTTTTGTAGTCAGTTTTCTTAAAATTTGGAGATTTAGAGAAACTACGGTAATAAAGCAAACGCTTTATATCATAAAATGTCTTAATTCATTTTATTTCTCCATAAGTAAATCATTTTATGTTTCACTGACAAAAATATGAATTTTTATCAAGAATGCCATCATATATTTAAAAAAAACGGCTCCCGTCGCCGGGGGCCGTTTGTCCTTTCAAACATTCTCATTTCGTCCTGTGCCGAAACCGCTTGTCAGGTGCAGCATACTGCCACATATTTCATAGTTTATCGATGACTTTTCTTGAGGTAAAATTAGATTAAATTAAATCTTGCAACCATGGAACATAGAAAAGAGGCATATAATCATGCCAACCGAAGAAAAATGAAAAAAATACATGAATCACTGGAGCCATCAATACTGATGCAGGAATATAAAAAATCAATTCGTGTTTCGTCATGTGCAGCACAATCGGCGGCAGAACAAAAGTGATAAATGCAGGAATCCCGTAGAATATCCACCAAGGAACACCTTTTCCATAAGATATTCTTGCAAATATCATTCCTCCGACTACTGCAATAATTGATAATAAGATGATTTTGAAAACCGGTTTTTCAGGTCGATTTCGCATTACGAAAAACAAAACGAAAACAAATACGATTAACGCAACAAGCATGTTGATTAGAAATTTGATAATGTCATTCATAAAATTGAATTTTTAAGTTTAATAATTTATTTGATTATCGGATGTTATATCCGGCTATCCCTGCAGGTAGAATGTAAAAAATTGTCAATGTTTCAAAAAAATATTCGTTCTTTTTTGTCTTGCCCGAGACATTATATTGGTAGAAAAACACCGATCTTTCACCTCACCCATCTCCCGTCAGGAACAACATGTTCTCCTCTCCACATTACGTCTCTGACGGGACGAGAAGCAACATTTTTTAGACCGGATTTTTCAAAAAAACGAATATTACATTTTTTACACTCCACTTGCGGAGATGGGTAGGTATAACATTCAATAATCATTATAAATTTAAATGATTATCGGATGTTATGCCTGGCTCTCCCTGCAGGGAGATGCAAAAAATGTGTCAATGTTTCAAAATATTCGTCTTTTTTGTCCCGTCAGGGACATTATATCGGTAGAAAACACCACATCCCTTCACCCCCTGTCCCGTCAGGGACGTAATGTGAAGAAGAAAACATTTAGTCCCTGACGGGACTT
>JGI24699J35502_11133960_pt1 | contig 21538 bp, 21 predicted proteins | sample TergutMp193P4_FD_35502 | JGI IMG/M metagenome (IMG submission 35502)
TTTCGTTTACGAAACTCAGGGCATAAACGGGGCGGAGCAGTCTGATTTCCTCGGTTTTGTCCAACTGTTTCACGTAGGCTTTGGAAGCGTTGAACAGTACGCGGCTCTTAAAGCTTTCCGTCCAGTACATTTGCATCTCCACGAGAAACTGCCGTCCGTCGGCATCCGTACAGCGCACGTCCACGATGGAATGACGCAATATCTCCAATTCAGGTATCAGTTCGCCCGTTTGATACTCGATGCTCACAATAGGTTTTTCAAGCGGCAGCATGTTGTTGAGCAGGCTCATGCAAAGATGTTTGTGTTCGCCGAAAACACGCTTGAAGGTTAAATCATACTTCGGATCAAGATAACGTGCCATAACTGTTTTTTTATTCAAATTCAATGATGTGTTGTATAACGATTTTGCGGCTGAGCAGTTCACTCAAAAAGCCTTCCAATACCTCGAAATTTGCCTTGTTGCGGAGCAGACGCTTCATTGCCCGGTCGAATGAGGCCATACTGCGGGTTATTTCCATTTTTTATTGATTTTTAGTGCATTAACATATCCATGTCTGAAATCGTTTTACAAAAATACAAACTTTTACATGTAAATCAATATGTTAAAGATCGCATATTTTGTTCTTCCGGGACAATAGGAGAAGATTGCCCTTTTTTACCGTCGCAAATTTTAGTCGGTCAGCGGTGAAAAAAAATATTTTTTTTCTTTGTTCAAAATGAATAGGTTGTATCTTTGCAAATAATCGGCACATGGTGCACCGATTGTCGTTTGCCGTGTATTGTGCTCCGTTTACCGAAGATACTCCGGAATGAAGAAAAGTATTTTTTTATTGATTTTTTGTTACTGTTTTTTCGGTTTGGATGTTTTTGCCCAGACCGAAAATGATCCGATTCCCATTGTTTCCTGGAAAATTTCCGAGCGGTTGGGGAATATTACTCCGACTCCTTTTGATACGATTGTCCGGAATTATCAAAACCGGAATATTACCGATGGGTTCAGTACGGTATATCAGTATACGGGAAATTTGATGTTGCCGGGACAGTCCGGTATTTTTTTCGACAGGCCCGAACAGGATCAGTTTATTTTCATCGATGCTTACCGGAATTTTATTAAATCTCCCGGTAATTTCAATTTTACCAATACGAAAATTCCGTACTCCAATTTATCGTATCGTGTTGCCGGAGGATCGACCAACAAGGAGGAACGGTTTGACGGAATGTTTACCGCCAACGTCGATAAGAAATGGAATGTAGGCCTGAACTTCGATTATATTTATGCTAAAGGGTTTTATCAGGGGCAGGCGGCCAAGCAATTCGACTTGGTGTTTTTCAGCAATTATCTTTCGGACAAATATGTGATGCATACCTTTTGGGGCATCGACAACATCAATCATTATGAAAACGGCGGAATAAAAGACGACCGGTATATCACGAATCCGGAAGCGGTTACCGGCTCGAAACGCCCGACCGGTTCGAGGGATGTTCCCGTTTGGTTTACCGATGAAGGTGTCCGGTTGAAAAACCGTCAGTTTTATTTGACGCAACGGTATAATGTCGGTTATTACCGGAAAATTTCGGAAATACCCGATTCGGCTTTTGTACCTGTCAATAAAATTGATGAATTGACTTCGAATCTTCAAGTGAAGGGGAAGATATATCAAAATGAAACCGATAGTGTCGGGGAGGTGTTTAATCCGACGGCAAAAACCGAAGAGTTTGTACCCGTGACGAGTTTCATTTATACCGCCAAGTATACGTATGATTCCAGACATTTCACCGCAAAATCCATTCCTTCCGGTTATTATCCCGATCCGATCACCAATAGTTCGTATGCTGCGGATTCCACGTATTACCGGTCGTTGAGAAATACGTTCGGCATAGCGCTTTTGGAAGGGTTCAACAAATATGCCAAAGCGGGATTGAGTGTTTTTATCGAGAACGAAATACGGAGTTTCCGGTTGATGAACGGTATTACCACCGGAAGTACGATGTCGTATTTTTTTATGCCGACAAGTGATATACGGCATACCGAAAATACCACGACAGTCGGCGCCGAATTGACCAAGACGCACGGTTCGCTGCTGACTTACGATTTTCGGGGGGAATTGGGTATATTGGGAGATGAAATGGGAGGATTTAAAATCTCGGGAAATATCCTGACTCAATTTCGGCTCCGGAAAGATACCGTGAGTCTGAAGGCATACGGATTTCTTAAGAATCTGGTTCCTTCGTATTATTTGAATGCGTATCATTCCGATTTTTACTGGTGGAACAATGATTTCAGCAATCAACGGAGGGTACGATTGGGCGGAGTTTTTTCCATACCGACCCGAGGGTTTAGTTTGGATGTGGGAGTGGAAAATATGCAGAACTATATTTATTTCGATGAAAGAGCATTGCCTGTGCAAACAAGCAGCAATGTTCAGATTTTTTCGGCACGACTGAATCAGAATTTCCGTTTCGGCATTCTCAATTGGGAGAATGAATTGGTTTATCAAACAAGCAGTAACAAAGATATATTGCCTTTGCCCGAATTTAGTGTTTACAGCAACCTGTATTTATGGTTTAAATTTGTGAAGGTCATGAATATGCAAATCGGTGCGGACGTCCGGTATTTTACCGGATATTACGCTCCGAATTATCAACCCGCAACCACTCAGTTCTATTTACAAGGCGACGATAAGATAACAGTCGGGAATTATCCGCTGGTGAATATATACGCAAATATGTATCTGAAAAAGACTCGTTTTTTCATCATGGCTTACAATGTTGCACAAAAAAATTATTTTTCATTGCCTCATTATCCGTTAAATCCGTTCCATGTCAGAATGGGATTGTCGGTCAGCTTTAATGATTGAATTTTATTTTTTTAAAGATATGAATGCAACAGTAAAAAAGGAAAAAGGCCTTTTACACCGTCGCATTTTTTCGCGATATAAAAGAAAAAATAGCGAAAGCTACTGAAAGAATGACAAAATAAGCATGTCACAAAAAACAATTTATATTTTAAACGCAAAGACGCAAAGACACAAAGTCACAGAGAATTTAAACGTTGCGTCTTTCCGTCTTTGCAACTTTGCGTTTAAAATAACTTAAATTAAATTTTGCCATATACTTAGGCTACACGTTTTTTTATTTTCTCCTACTTGAAATTCAATAAATTCAGATAAGGATGGTTTGAAATAAATGAGTAAACAAAGCAGACAAGGTCGGCTTTGTGACATCCGAAACTCGTCTACTTCGTTTACTCGTCTGCTTGTTTACTAAATTACGGATTGGTAACAATATCTCCCGCAGAGGCGTTATTTGCTGCATTGCATGAAGGAACGGCTAATTGGAAATCGCCTGTCCCGTCAGGACAACGGGAGAAAGAGTATGGCGTTCCGGCACCGTAATCGGGTGTAACGCTGTTACCCCAGTTTCCGCCGTTCGTGCGTGCAAAATAATCTACAACTGTTTTTCCGTCCGGACTTTTAAGTTCAAATTTTACATTCTGTTTCGGTGAAATTCCGCTTGCTCCGTTATATTCGTCAGCGCCGTTTGCTCCGCCTGATTGTGCAATCGTGTAGTATCCGCCTGCGGCAATGGTCGTGGTTGCTTTACCGGTCCACCAAGTTGACGCTTCATTTTTAACCAGGGAATATCCTTCCAGCGATATTGCTTCCGTTCCACTGTTGTAGATTTCCACAAACTTGCCGTTGCCGTCCACTTCATTAATCACCAATGTTTCCGGTGCCGGCTCCGGTATGCCTTGGGTTGTCGGCACCTGTATTAAGCCGGTTGCAGATGTTCCGTTCAATGCGTCGGGCGTAGGCGTTGTGAAATAGAACGGTCCCGTTCCGTCGGGAATGCGCGAGAATGATTTATCCGTAATGGCATACGTACCGGCATCTTCCGCTCTGATACATTGGTCTATGATATTGCCGTCAGGGTCGGTGAGCGTGATCACCAATATTCGTTGAGCCGTTAAGCCTCTCGTAAATGAACCCGAAGCATTGCGGCCGATAAGAGAAAACAACCGGCCGCCGGCTGCCGATTGTGTTGTACTTCCTGTCCACGTAAGATTTGCATCCGTCAAATTAATATCGGGAATATCTCCTCCGGTTGAACTGTTTGCCTGATAATAAATTTTGCAACCTGCCAAATTGATGTCTGCCGTACCGATATTGATCAATTCGTAAAATTTATCCGGGTCATCGCCCACTCCGCTCACTTCATTGAGTTTGAGTTTTGAATAATCCGCGCCGGCAGGAGGAGTGAAGCTGATGCTGTCCAAATCGGCAATGTTGTATTCATCTGCCGTTTTATTCTTTTTGTGGACGTAAATTTTGCTTTGTGCATTGATGCCGGCGAATGATCCGAGAACAAATGCAACGGTTAAAAAAGCGCATAAAATATTTTTTGTTTTCATATTAATTTTTTTTATTTTTTTATTGTTTGATGAATTTAATCACTTGTTTTCCCACTTCCAACAAATACACCCCTTGTTGCAAGGAAGACACATCAATATTCGTCATTTTATCTTGTGCGGGAATACTTTGCAAAAGCGTTCCGTTCAAGTCAAACAACTTTATTTTTACATTTTTATCCACACCGGCAACGGTAAGATTTGTTTTTACCGGATTGGGAAATACATGAATTGATGATTCCGGTTTTAATTTTTCGATTCCTGTCTGATCCGAAAAAAGAAAACTGACCTGTGTGATACCGGTTGCATCAGAACCGGATTTCAGGTTTACGGTCATTAAATCATTTTCGAAAACAATTTTCTGCACATCCGACAAAACATAAGATGTTTTTGCCCCATCAGCGTTCAAGGTAATTAAATGCCATTCCTCCTCCGCAAAAAGCGGTATTGCCATCAGCAGAAGGATTCCTAAAAGAAATTTCTTTTTCATAGACTTTGTTTTTTGATTTTTTGCCACTATTGACCGATTAAAATTTGGTTGTGTTTTTATTGATTTGATGTTGTGTGTGTTTGCCTTACAAAAATACAACTTAGAGATGAAACCTGACAAGATATAACCTTTTTTAAGCAAATTTTTTTCTACGCATTAAATATATTACGAAATTGGAACAAAAATGTGAAATGGATAGAACAAAGTTGAACCCTTTTCTATTTACCTTCTATTCACCGCATTTTCTAAAATAATTATAAAACAGCCGGTATATATACTTGTGTGTAAATTAGTATCTTTGTGCAAAGCAAAAAGGTATCGGACAATTTGAATTTAAGTCTTACTATACTCCTAAAACATAACGACGAAGAAAAATGACAGCCCCGAAAGAGAAAAACGGAAAGTATCCGGAACAAGAATTGCCCGAGTCGGACATAGTATCGGAACCGGCAGCTGTTTACGGCAGCATTTATCCTTTGAATCTGGATGAAACCAAACGTTATACTTACGCCGATTACCTCACTTGGCTTGATGACAAAAGCCGGGAACTGATCAACGGATTTATTCGCCTGATGGCGCCGGCTGCATCTACCCGGCATGCCAGAATTTCGTCTGAATTAGTGTTTAAACTGACTGCTTTCATAAAAAAGAGAAAAGGGGAATGTCTTGTATTTAATGCTCCGTTTGATGTTCGTTTACCGAATAACAAGCGGGAAACGGCTGATGATAAAATATACACGGTTGTTCAGCCCGATATTTGTTTGATTTGCGATTTGTCGAAATTGGATAAAAATGGTTGTCTCGGCGCTCCCGATTTGGTCATTGAAGTACAGTCGCCCGGTACGACACGGTATGATGCCACGGAAAAATACGATGTTTACGAAAAAGCGGGCGTTCCCGAATATTGGCTCGTATATCCGATAGAAGAAACGATTGTAGTGTATATTTTACAGAAAAACGGAAAATATGATCGCGGAACAGTTTATGAATATGAAGGCAAAGTACCGGTGAAAGCATTGGAAGGATTGGTCATTGACTTGGAAGAATTGTTCGGAGAATTTAATAATAAACCGTATTGATGGTGTTCAGCGGAAACGGAAAAGAGAGGGGCATAAAAAAGAAAAGGTTGTCATCCCGACAACCAATCTTAATTAACCTTAAATCTAATACCATGAAAAACACAGTGCAAATGTAAAGCGTTTTATGTTATAAAACATACTTTTTGGGCAAAAAAAGTATTTGATTTAACATTATTTATGTTTTGCGAAAATGATGATTTTATTAATAGTCTAATGGACAATGAGTTATCTTTTGTCTATTCTACATATAAAACCAATCCTTTTAAATATTCTCCTTCCGGATGATAGATGTTTATCGGATGATCGGCGGATTGGGTCAGTTGATGAAGGATGCGCACGTTTCTTCCCGATTGCGTCGCCGCCGTGAATACGGCTAACCGGAACTGCTGCTTATCAACGGCTTGCGAGCAGGAGAATGTAAACAAAATACCTCCGGGTTGTATCTTTTCAAAAGCTTTTGCATTTAATTTTCGGTATCCGTTAAGTGCATTGCGCAGCGAATCCTTGTGCTTGGCGAATGCGGGCGGATCCAAAATGATCAGATCATACGTGTTATCCATTGCATCCAGATATTTGAATGCATCTTCGACAAACGATTGATGTGCAATGTTTTCGGGAAAATTGAGTTGTACGTTTTTGTCGGTTAAATCAATTGCTTTTGCCGAACTGTCAACCGAATGAACCGATTTTGCGTTTCCTCGTAAGGCATATACCGAAAATCCGCCGGTATAACAAAACATGTTTAAAACGGAACGCCCGTCCGAATATCTTTCAAGAAGCGAGCGATTTTCTCTTTGGTCGATGAAAAATCCCGTTTTTTGTCCTTTTTCCCAATCTATTTTGAATTTCAAGCCATTCTCGATGACGATGTTATCCGACGATTTTCCCTTCAGGTAACAATTTTCGGCATCCGGTTCGGCCTTAAACGGAAGGGTTGTTTCCGATTTATAATAGATGTTTTGTATTTCATCGCTCATGATTTCCGATAAGGCTGCGGCAATTTCTTCCGCCGCGATGTGCATGCCTACCGAATGCGCCTGCATAACGGCCGTATTTCCGTAAATATCGATGATCAATCCGGGAAGAAGATCGCCTTCACCGTGTACCAAACGATAGGTATTATTTTCTTCTTTTTTTATTAATGACAAATTTTGCCGTAATTTATAAGCTGCGGTCAATCGCTTTTTCCAAAAAGCATGATCTATTTTTTCCCGGTTAAAACTCAACACTCTGACGGCGATGCTCCCGATCTGACAATGCCCTGTTGCCAGATAATTTCCTGCTGCATCGTAAACTTCCGCAATGTCTCCTTCTTCCACCTGATGGTCGATTCTATCTACCGCTCCCGAAAATACCCACAGATGAAAACGTTTCAACGATTCTTCTTTTTTCGGCTTTAAAAATATTTTACTGTACATATAAAAGTTAAGAGTTAAGAATTAAGAGTTAAAAGGGGAGAAAAGGGATGGTTACAGCATGTTCTTACTTTTTACCTTTTATCTTTTACCTTACATGAAGCATTTTCCGGGATAATCGATGCCGGTCAAAAAAAGTCCGCAGGCCGGAACGGATATTCCGGCTTTGCAACGGTTCTTTTGTTCGATAACGGTTCGAAATTCTTCGATCGTTATTTTTGCTTTTCCCGCTTCAATCATTGTGCCGACAATGGCGCGTACCATGTTGCGCAAAAAACGGTCGGCTTGAATGGTGAATGTATAGATGTCATCTTTCAGTTGCCATTCGGCTTTCATGATTTTGCAATTGTTGGTTTTAACATCGGTGTGTAATTTGCTGAAGCTCGTGAAATCACTGTAATCGAATAAAACTTCGGCCGCTTTGTTCATCTTTTCAATGCCAAGAGCATCGTGAATGCGCCAAATGTAATTTCTGTTAAACGGATCTTTTTTGTTTGTAATGTAATAGGTATAGGTTCTCGAAGCGGCATCGAACCGGGCATGTGCGTCCGGTTGCACTTTTTTCAGCCGGAATATCGCAATGTCTTTCGGCAGCAAACGATTGAATTTATCGGCAAAAAAATCCGAGTCCAAATCGTTTTTTTCCGAATCAAAGTGAGCAACCATTAATTTGGCATGTACGCCGCTGTCTGTCCGTCCGGCTCCCGTCACTGTCGTTTTTTCTCTCAGCAGCATACTCAAAGCCCCTTCCAGACATGCTTGAATGCTCGGGCCGTTAGGTTGAATCTGCCAACCGCAATAATGAGTTCCGTCGTAGGCCAAGTAGATAAAATATCGCTGCATACATTTTTTATGATCGGTTGCAAAGGTAAATAAATTAGGATGCAATTCAAATCATACGTATAAATTATCGGTTTGCCGAGACACGGTTTAAGCTGAATTGATTACATTTGCAGGTTGAAAACAGAATTTATTGAATGATTGAAAAAAACATTATTCTCGAAAACATCGATCCGGTTGTTTTTTATGGTTTGAATAACAGTAACATATTGCTGTTTAAATCATTATTCCCGAAACTTAGAATTGCGGCAAGAGGTCATGTGATTAAGGTAATCGGCGAAGAAAGTCAAATTCCCGAATTTGAAGAAATTATTCACCGGGCGGAACGTTATTGTTCCGAATATAATTTGTTGAATGAAGAAGTTATTCTGGATTTTGTAAAAGGAAAGAAACCGGCCGAAGTCAAGCAAAATAATTTAATCATTCACGGCGTCGGGGGAAAATCGATTTTGGCCCGTACCGAAAATCAACAAAAACTGGTAAAAGCATTTGACGAAAATGATTTGTTGTTTGCCATCGGTCCGGCAGGTTCGGGAAAAACTTATACGGCAATAGCATTAGCCGTCAGAGCTTTGAAAAACAAAGAAGTCAAAAAAATCATTCTCAGTCGTCCGGCGGTGGAAGCGGGAGAGAAGCTCGGATTTCTTCCCGGCGACATGAAAGAAAAAATAGACCCTTACTTGCAGCCGCTTTATGATGCACTGGAAGATATGATTCCCGCTGCAAAACTGAAAGAACACCTCGAAAATAAAGTGATACAGATTGCTCCGCTGGCTTTTATGCGTGGCCGTACATTGAACGATGCAGTGATCATTCTCGATGAAGCCCAGAATACCACGATGCATCAGATCAAAATGTTTTTGACCCGTATGGGATTGAATGCCAAAATGATCATAACCGGAGATATTACTCAAATTGATTTGCCTCCGGCGCAGACTTCGGGACTGATTCATGCCATGAATGTATTAAAAAATGTCCCCGGCATCAGCAAAACAGAATTTACCCAAAAGGACATTGTGCGGCATAAATTGGTTCGGCAAATTGTGGATGCATACGGAAAATACGAGGAAAAGAAATCCGAAAATAATTGATTCAGCACAAATGAAAAACAAAATAGTCGTCCTGTTCAACTTGTTGAGAGTAAATCAATGGGTGAAAAATATCCTTGTTTTTTTACCTTTATTTTTCGGTATGCAATGGCATCGCCTGCCGGATGTACTTATTGCATTTATCGGATTTTCTTTTATTGCTTCTTCTGTTTATATATTCAACGATTTATTTGATGTAGAGGAAGACCGGTTGCATCCTCAAAAAAAGAACCGGCCGATTCCGGCAGGATTGATCACATACGGAAAAGCCGTGATTTTAATGGGACTTTGTTTTTTGTCCGGATTATTGATGTTCTTTTTCTCCTATAATCCTTTCTGTTTGGTCTTGATTGCATTTTATGTTGTCATGAATGTCTTGTATACGATAAAATTGAAACATGTTGCGATTGTTGACATTGTGATTATATCGTTGGGTTTTGTGATTCGCATGATAATCGGAGGGTTGGCTACGGAAGTTCAATTGTCTCACTGGATTATATTAATGACTTTTTTGTTGGCATTGTTTTTAGCCGTTGCCAAACGTCGGGACGATGTCGTTGTTTTTATGGAAACTGGAAAAATATCCCGAAAAAACATTGCGGGATATAATCTCGAATTTGTAAACGGATCCATGTCTTTTATGTCGGGAGTGTTGATTGTTTCATACATTATGTATACTCTTTCGCCCGAAGTCATCGGACGATACGGTAATCATGTTTATCTGACTTCCTTTTTCGTAATCATCGGTATTATGCGTTATTTTCAAATTACTTTTGTGATGAAAAAAAGCGGGGATCCGACTTCCATTTTATGGAAAGACATCTTTCTTCAGATCACGATTCTTGCGTGGGCAGGAAGTTTTATTTTTTTAATGTTATACAAAAATGTTTGAAAAATTAAAGAAATACATATTGTTTTTTTTGAGTGATCTGAAATCCCTTTTCTTCGAAATGTTGCCTCACGGCAAAGTAGAAAAAACGGTAGTGGCGGTTTCGCTTTTCGTTTATTTGCCTTTGGCATTTTGTTTGGGGATCAATACCTCTTTTATTTATAATACAAATATATTGTCGGATATATACTTCAATTTTGATACGTCTTCTTATGTAAAAGGGTTGATTGAGTCGTGGCATCCCATAATCGGAGATCCCCGCCATCCTTTTCTTACATTCATTACTTGGCCGTTTTCTTTGTTCGGCAAGCTATTGTCCTTGTTTTTCGGAATCCGGGCGGGTTTTTATGTTTTTCTTTCGTTGGCGGGCTTGATGGTCGCCTGTTCGAATATGTACGTATATCGTTATTTATCCGATATTGTCCGAATCGGAATAAAAAGATCTCTGTTATTGACCGTATTTTTTTGTTTTTTTGCCACAAACTTAACATTGTCGTTCACACCGGAATCTTATCCTTTTTCGCTGTTCTTTCTGACATTTATGATGATGACTTTTTCCGGAAATATCCGGGAGAATAAAAAAATATCTTTTTTCCGCATATTCGTTTTAGGGAATGTAATCGCCGGAATTACCGTAACCAATATCGTAAAGTGTTTTATTCCGGATTTATTTTCGGGGTTGAAAATAACCCGGGTTTTGAAGCGTTCATTTGCGGTCGGGATATTTTTCTTGGTGGTTTATTTCGGACTGTTTAAGGTGGTAAATGTCGATGTTATCGGCGCCTTGAGCGGTTATAGCAATAAATTCATTTCCGCTGATACTTATAATGAAGCATTTCATACTTCAAAAGGGAATGCATTGTTTTCTTACTTTTTTAACGCGCCTGTTTATTGGGGAACTTTCACGAACATCCCCATGGGTAAATCCGATTATCCGCAACTGAACATTGCTTACTGCTCGCATTTCTCTGATTATATCCTCGGAGGAATTTTATTGTCGTTATGCGCGTGTTCGGTGATTATGAATCGGAAAAACAGGTTGATTTTTATTTTGTTGCTGAGTCTTTTTGTCGATTTCTTCCTTACGTTTATCATGAACTTCGGATTATTCGAATCGTTCATTTACGGCGGACACTGGGTTTTCATCATTCCGATGTTATTGGGGTGGATGTATCACGGACTTAAAACCGGAAGGCAGAGGGTTGTTTTTGATGTGGTGATGACCGTGATGTTTGTTGCATTGCTGATTAATAACGCCTGCCGAATGTCTCAAATTTTTGATTTTGCTTTGAAATATTATCCGGTATGAATGTAATTGCAGCTTTTGATTTTGACGGAACTTTGACACGAAAAGATACTTTGTTCGATTTTCTTGTATTTTCATTCGGAAAAAGAAAAGTTATATCGGGATTGAGCCGGTTATCTCTTCTTTTACTTATGTACAAAGCGGGATTTGTGAACAACGGCATTGCCAAACAAAAATTGTTCTCATTTTTTTTTCGGGATATGAAAGCGGAAAAATTTGAGGATTTATGTAAAAAATATGCCCGGCGAATATCCGGTATTTTGAAAAACGAAGCAATAATTAAAATGCACGAACACCGGGAAGCGGGGCATAAAGTGGTTATTGTCAGCGCATCCGTTGAAAATTGGATTTCTCCGTGGGCAGAAACCGAATCCGTGGATTGCGTTTTGGGTACACAAATCGAAATCGTTAATGACCGGTTGACGGGTCGATTTAAATCGGAGAATTGCTACGGAAGCCGGAAAGTAACCGAATTTTTGTCGAAATTCCCGGAAAGAACCGATTATCAACTGTACGCTTACGGAGACAGTAAAGGAGATAAAGAATTATTGTCGATTGCCGATTTTGCTTTTTTCAAACGCTTTTAATTCAAATATAAACACTAATTTTGTAAAATAAATAACCCTGAAACAATGAGCACAACGTTAATAAAAACCGATTTTAATTTTCCCGGACAAACCGCGGTGTATCACGGGAAAGTGCGTGATGTATACACGATAAACAATGATTTGTTGATTATGATTGCCACCGACCGTATTTCGGCGTTTGATGTGGTATTGCCGCAGGGAATTCCATACAAAGGGCAGGTACTGAATCAAATTGCGAAAAAATTTTTGGATGCAACCGCCGATATTGTCCCGAATTGGAAAACGGCTTCTCCCGATCCGACGGTTACGGCAGGATTGAAATGCGAACCCTACAAAGTCGAAATGGTGATTCGCGGCTACCTGACCGGAAGCGCATGGAGGGAATACCGGGCGGGAGCAAGAACGCTTTGCGGTGTTGAGTTGCCGGAAGGAATGAAAGAAAATCAAAAATTCCCGACTCCGATTATTACTCCCACCACCAAAGCCGAAAAAGGACACGACGAAAACATCTCCAAAGAAGAAATCATTGCGCAAGGATTGGTCGGTCGAGAAGAATATGAGCAGCTGGAACGCCATACCCTGGATCTTTTTCAACGAGGAACCGAGATGGCCGCTCAAAAAGGATTAATTCTTGTTGATACGAAATACGAATTCGGGAAGCGCAACGGAAAGATCTATTTGATCGATGAGATTCACACGCCCGATTCATCCCGATATTTCTATGCCGCAGGGTACCGGGAACGATTTGAAAAAAACGAGGAACAAAGGCAACTGTCCAAAGAATTTGTTCGCAAATGGCTGATGGATAACGGATTTCAAGGAAGAGAAGGACAAGAAGTTCCCGAAATGACCGAAGCGTACTGCACCGGCGTTTCCGATCGTTACATCGAGTTATACGAAAACATTACGGGCGAAAAATTCGTAAAAGCGGATGCTTCGGATGTTTTGAATCGAATCGAAAAAAATATTATTGCATTTTTGAACGGTCGGTCATGAATGTTAATCAAAAACGGAACGGTTAATGGAATGGTTAATAACGCCGAAAAAATATTGCCGTACAATTCGGACGAGAATAAAACAGTTCAGGTTGAAAGGATGTTTGACGAAATCGCCGATCATTACGATGCACTCAATCATACGCTTTCGTGGGGAATTGATTACGGTTGGCGGAAAAAAGGAATTTTATCGTTAAAAGATATTGCACCGGAAAAAATATTAGATATCGCCACGGGTACGGGCGATTTGGCCATAGAGACGTACAAATTGTTGAATCCTTCGGAGATTACGGGTATTGATATTTCCGGAAGAATGTTGGCAATCGGACGGGAGAAAGTCAGGAAAATCGGGTTGTCGGAAAAAATTATCTTTCAAAAACAGGATTGTTCGGCGCTGACTTTTCCGGATAATTGGTTTGATGCGGCAACGGCGGCCTTTGGTGTGCGGAATTTCGAAAATTTGAATCAGGGATTGTCGGAAATTCTTCGTGTGTTAAAACCCGGCGGAAAATTAATGATTTTGGAGCTTTCCGTACCGGAATATTTTCCGATGAAACAATGTTATACCTTGTATTCTAACCGGATAATTCCTTGCATCGGACGATTCATTTCGAAAAGTAAAGCCGCATACCGGTATTTGCCGCAGTCTGTCGCGGCTTTTCCTCAAGGGGAAAAAATGTGCCGGATTTTGACGGAAAACGGATACCGGAATGTCCGGTATAAAAAATTCACTTTCGGAATATGCACCATGTATCTTGCCGAAAAACAGAGATGAGAAAAAAGTTTTATAAAATAATTGCCTATGTCAGATAAATACGGTTTAATAGGTTATCCGCTCACACACTCTTTTTCAAAAGGGTATTTTAATGAAAAATTTCAGTCGGAAAAGTTGGATGCCGAATACATTAATTTTGAAATCCCGAATATCGGAGAGTTTAAAGCGTTGGTTGCATCCAATCCTGATTTAAAAGGATTGAATGTTACGATTCCGTATAAAGAACAAGTCATAAAATATCTGGATGATTTGGATGAAGCGGTCAAAGAAATCGGTGCCGTGAATGTCATTAAATTTATCCGGACCAAAAACGGATTGAAGTTGAAGGGATATAATTCAGACTACGGCGGATTTTATGATTCGATAAGCCCTGAAATCAACGATAAGCATAAGAAAGCGTTGATCTTGGGAACCGGAGGCGCTTCCAAAGCTGTTGTTTATGCCTTGAATAAATTGGGTGTGGAGTGTGTATTCGTTTCCCGTAAACCGGGAAAGGGGGAGTTGGCTTATACCGATTTGGACGAAAAAATCATGAAGGAATATACGGTTATTATTAATACAACTCCTGTAGGCATGTACCCGAAAGTCGATGATGCACCGGATATTCCGTACGAGTGTTTGACTCCGGATCATTTTTTATACGATTTATTATATAATCCGGATGTGACCAAATTCATGCGGCTGGGAAAAGAGCATGGGGCCGAGATTAAAAACGGATTGGAAATGTTGTTGTTGCAGGCCTTTATTTCCTGGCAGATTTGGCAGAGTCAATAATTTGCAAATATTGTTAATTTGGTCTTTTTTCCTGTATTATGAAGAAATTTTATATTGTACTGATTATTATTGTTGTTGTGTTATTGTTCGGCGGTCTGGCGTACTATTTTATCAGGCAGCAGAGAATGCTTTCGGAAATGAGTGAACAGTTTGATTTGCAAAAGGAAGAACTGGAGACGGAATATTCTCAATTGGCCGCTCAATATGACGATTACCGGTTGCCTGACAATATTAAGAATGATTCTTTGTTGTATTTGCTCGATTCGGAAAAAGCAAAAGTGCAGCGTTTGTTGGAAGAACTGCGTACCGTAAAGGCAACCAATGCCAAAAGAATCAATGAACTCAAAAAGGAATTGGAAACCGTCAGAACCGTGATGAAGTCGTATGTTGCTCAAATCGACTCGTTGAATACGCTGAATCAACAATTGCAAAAGAAAAACGAAGAGGTGACGCAAAAATATCAACAGGCGTCACAAACGGTTTCCCGCTTATCGCAAGAAAAAGAACACCTTACCGAACGTGTCAATTTGGCGTCAAAGCTGAATGCGACGGATATTTCCGTTACACCTGTAAACAAAAAGGGAAAGAAAGAAAAGAAAATCAATAAAATACAACAGTTGAATATTTGTTTTTCCATTGCTAAAAATGTTACGGCGCCGACGGGTGAAAAGACACTTTATGTGCGGATCATGAAGCCCGATGACGATATTCTGGTGAAAAACAGAAATAATGTTTTTATATTTGAAAACAAGGAAATAAATTATTCGATTAAAAAAGTGATCGAATATGACGGAGAAGATAGTTCCGCATGTGTTTATTGGGCTGTGGAAGAATTTTTGTATCCCGGAAATTATCGGGCAGATATTTTTGCCGACGGGAATCTGATTGGCAGTCAGAGTTTTATGCTGGAAAAATAACCTTTTTTGTTTCATATTTTCTGAAGGATATTCGAGATCCGCTCGGATGTTCTTTTTTTTATCGGCCGATAAATCCTTCCCCGATCTTATCAATACATAAATTCTGAATTATGAAAAAAATAATCTGAAAACAAGGATGAAAAGTTGAAAAAAAGCCGGAAAATTATTACATTTGCAGAATATCAAACTAAAAAATCGAAAGCTGATATGCCCAAGAAAAAAAGCCGGAAAAATTACACCTACCCCGAAAAAGAAAACGACGACGAATCCATGATCATTGAAGAACCGGCGGCAGTTGTGTCCGGCAGTTCTTTTTTGAATTTGAATGAAAGCAAACGTTATACCTATGCCGATTATTTGACGTGGTGGGACGATAAACGAAGAGAACTGATCAACGGAATCGTTAAATTAATGTCGCCTGCCGCAAGTACCCGACATGCGCGTTTGTCTTACCGTTTGGAGTACCGGTTGTCGTCTTTTATTGAAAAACGGAAAGGAAAATGTCAACTTTTTCATGCTCCGTTTGATGTGCGTTTGCCCGATAAACGTGACGAAACCGACAACAATAAAATCTATACGGTAGTTCAACCGGATATTTGTCTGGTTTGTGATTTATCCAAGTTGGATGAAAAAGGCTGTATCGGAGCGCCTGATTTGGTGATTGAAATTCAATCGCCTTCCACAGCCCGATATGATGTGACCGAAAAATTTGATGCTTACGAAGCGGCGGGAGTTCCCGAGTATTGGATTGTTTATCCGACCGACCGGGCGATTACCGTTTTTTTGCTGCAACCCGGCGGAAAATATAACCGGGCTGTAACGTATCAGTATGTGGGAAAAATTCCCGTTCAAGCGCTTAAAGGATTAATCATCGATCTGGAAGAATTATTCGAAGGGTTGTAAAAATCTTGTCTCCTTTGGTGTCTGATCCGAAAAAATAAAAACCCGATAAATCATTCATTTTTATCGGGTTTCTTTTTCCGGCAATTTTTGACGGGTTATTACTCCTCTGCTTCTCCTGCCGCCGTCGTTTCGGGAAGCAATATGCCGTGTTCTTTCAGGATGCTTTCGGCTTTTTCCAAAATCAATGTGTCGTCCAACATTACAATACCTCCCTCGGGACCCGGTTCGATATGGATTCCACAACTTTTTCCATCTTTGTAATTGGCGCCGCCGAAGTAATTTCGAACCGTTTCAACTGTAACGCCGAGTTCATCGGCTATTCTGTGTGTACTTCCGTCCGGCAAAAGGTCTTTGATTTTGCGAAGCTCGTTGAATGTTATAGTCTTAGCCATGGTGAATTTATTTATTAATTAAGAAATAATTTGGTTACGATTAAAAACAGCAATAAACGTACATAAAATATACGGCTAAAACAAACTTTTTGAGGTTTTTTCACTAAAAATTTTTAAAAACGGAAATCCCGCCTAATCCGGACTGTTTTCTTCATGACGTAGTCGTTCATATAAAATCCGTTGCCGATGTCGAAATCTCCTTCCCGGTCGATCACGAAACCTCTTTTTTTGTAAAAACCGACGGCCTTGTTGTTTCTGTTTACATTTAATTCAATGGTACATACCGGAGTTTCGGCGTGTTCCGTCACATGTTGTTCCGCTTTTTCGATCAGCAGTTTACCGCCTCCGTTTCTTTGCTGATCGGGCAATATGTATATTTTTTGCAGATGAAAAAGATCTTTACGTTCTCTTTCGATGGATAAATATCCGGCCGGTTTTTCGTCGTGATATAAAATATAATAGGTATGTCCGTTGTCCATTTGATTTTCCAATGAGGGCACGGAATACATCCGGTCGAACATGTAATCCACTTGTTCTTTCGACAATATATTGCCGTAAGTCGGTTCCCAGACTTGCCCGGCTAAATCATGAATCAATCCGCAATCTTGTTTTTCCGCTTTTCGAACGGTGTACATGACCATCAAGAATTTAATAAGCTGATTCGAATTGCCGTAAGAATCGAATGTCGTTTTCCGAGAACAAACGCAGATCTTTTATCTGATATTTCAAGTTGGTGATGCGCTCGATTCCCATCCCCAACGCATATCCGGAATATATTTCGCTGTCGATTCCGCAATTGTCCAACACATTGGGATCGACCATGCCGCATCCCAATATTTCGACCCAACCGGTGTGTTTACAGAACGGACAACCTTTCCCTCCGCATAAGTTGCAGGAGATGTCCATTTCGGCAGACGGTTCGGTAAAAGGGAAATAAGACGGACGGAGACGGATTTTTGTATCCGTTCCGAACATTTCTTTTGCAAAAAACAATAACGCTTGCTTTAAATCGGCGAAGGATACATCTTTGTCGATGTATAAGGCTTCCACTTGATGAAAAAAACAATGTGCCCGATAGGATATGGCTTCGTTCCGGTATACTCTTCCCGGACAAATGATCCGAATCGGCGGTTGTGTTTTTTCCATGACGCGCGTTTGTACGGAGGAAGTGTGGGTACGGAGCAGAACATCCGGATTTTGTTGAATGAAGAAGGTGTCCTGCATGTCTCTTGCCGGATGATCGTCGGCAAAATTCAACGAGGAAAAGACATGCCAATCGTCTTCGATTTCTGGCCCTTCGGCAATACTGAATCCCAAGCGGGCGAATATTTCGCAAATTTCATTTTTAACGACAGACAACGGATGACGTGTTCCGAACGGGATCGGATAAGCCGTGCGCGTCAAATCCGGCCCGGATTCTTTCGAATCGGTGTTTTCCGACGAATCTTTCAATTCGTTGATTTTGGCCCGGGTTTTATCTTTCAACTCATTCAATATTTTCCCGATTTCACGTTTTTCGTCGCCGTCCAAATTCCTGAAATCATCGAAGAGCCGGGATATTTCTCCTTTTTTACTCAAATATTTGATGCGTAAAGCCTCCAATTCTTCGGCATTTGCCGCTTTCAGATTGTCGACCTCGCTTAAGAGCTGTTTTATTTTATTGATCATGATCGTAAAATTTCCGGTTTGCAAAGATAGTCACAATCTTTTACGTTTTGAGGATGTCGTAAAAAACAGTTTATATTTTAAACGCAAAGGCGCAACGTTTAAATTCTTTGTGACTTTGTATCTTCGCGTTTAAAATAGTAGGTATTAAATTCTGCCGGGTACTTATCTTTTATTCGATATACAAATAATCGTAATGGACGACGGGTTTGTTTCCCTGTTTGCCGATCAGTTCCCGGGCTTGGAGGCTGTCGTATTTTACTTTTCCCAATCCGATTTGACTGCCTTTTTCATCGATTATTTTCACAAGATCGTCTTTTTCAAATTCACCGGTTATCCGGGTGATCCCGATGGGGAGGAGGCTTGTCGCTTTGTCGCCCGTCAATGCTTCTTTGGCCCCGTTGTTGATGTGCAGTTCTCCTTTGGCAAAACCGTCGGAATGGGCGATCCATTTTTTGACATTGGATGCGGGATTTTCATTCGGGACAAATAAAGTGCAAACTTCCGTGCTGTTTTCCTTTAATAAAGACGGCAATATATTGTCTTTTTTACCGTTGGCGATGATTACGCTTATTCCTTCATCGGCGACTTTGCAGGCGATATTATATTTTGTCGTCATGCCTCCGCGCCCGAATTGGGATTTGTTCGGCTGAATATAATCTGTTAATTCATCTTTTTCCCGTTGGGCTTTTTTTATTTCGCGGATGATTCCGGAGGAAGGATCGGATGGCGGACCGGAATAAATCCCGTCCACATTGCTCAAAATAATCAAGGCTTCCATGTTCATCATGGAGGCAATCAGTCCCGACAGTTCGTCGTTGTCGGTAAACATCAATTCGGTGACCGAAATGGTGTCGTTTTCATTGACTATCGGAATCACCTTGTTTTCCAACATGCTCGACATGCAGTTTTTTTGGTTCAGATAATGACGTCTCGAACCGAAGTTTTCTTTGGTTGTCAGTACCTGCCCGCAAAAAATGCTGTGTTCGCGGAACAATTCGTAGTAACGATTGATCAGCTTGGCCTGTCCGACGGCCGAAAAAACCTGCCGTGCGGACACCGGATCCAACTTGTTTTTGAGTTTCAGTTCGCTGCGGCCCGATGCCACTGCTCCCGAAGATATCAGGATGATCTCCGTGTTATTCTGATGCAATTCGGCGATTTGATCGACAAGTGCCGACATCCGGGTGATATCCAATGTTCCGTCGGCTCGCGTCAATACATTGCTGCCTATTTTTACCGCTATTCTTTTGAATCGAAACTCCATTTTTGAGAATTTAAATTCTTGATTTATTTTGTATTCGCGCTTCTGATAGGGATTTCTCTGACGAAGCGCTGGTCTAAGGAGATTAAGGTTTCGGTTTCGGTGACCCCTTTGATTTCTTGGATTTTATTGTTGAGCAAATCCATCAAATGTTCGTTGTCTTTGGCGTAAAGTTTAACCAGCATGGAGTAGGGGCCTGTGGTGAAATGGCATTCGACGATTTCGGGAATTTTTTCGAATTCGGGTACCACGTCTTTGTACATGGAGCCTTTTTCCAGCTTGACTCCGATATAGGTACAGGTTTTGTAGCCCAGCGATTTCGGATTGACATAATAACCTGACCCGATAATGATGTTCAGGTCGATCATTCGTTGTACGCGCTGATGGATTGCCGCTCGGGAAACGCCGCATTCGGCGGCGACATCTTTAAAAGGGATGCGTGCGTTTCGGGAAATGATCTCCAAGATATGTCTGTCGAGGTCGTCAATCTTTTCCATGTGGATCAAATTTAATCTTTTTGTTACAAAAATAGCTTCTTTTTTGTATAAAGGATACATTTTGCATATAAAAAGTATCAAAATTATATCTTATGTATTTTGATTATGGTTCACCCGCAAAAGTTGCGGGACTAAAAAGCGCATACATTTATGCGTTTATAGCCTTAAGTTTGCGTAAGCACACGATTTAGAAAATGTTTCCTTGATCATATGCCGCGTAACGGTGCCGGATTTAGATATTCTCCGGTTCCCGTTATATTTGTACCCCGCTGTGGCGGGCATGTTGTCCGGCTGTCATGCTATTCGGAAGGATATGTTGTTCCCGCTGCTGTGTGACTATATCGCGTGGTGGCGGGAGGAATAAATATTTTGTCCCTGACGGGACAAGGTCAAAAGGGAGAACCCGAATTTTACCGATATACTATCCCTGACGGGATAAGCGAATGTCGCTTTTTGTCCCGTCAGGGACAAAATATTGGTAGAAAAGATATTCCCCCATACAATCGGCGTGCCGTAGGTACGTAATGTGTTAAGAGTTAAGAGCCTGCCGTGACGAACATGCTGTCCGATAGAAAGAATCTGTTTCAATCAAAATAAAAATCATTCCTTGTTTATCAGTATTTAAAAAAAGGTATTTTTGTAGAAGCCAGACTGCAAGTCCTTTTTGAATAAACAAGCAGACGGACAACATATCCCTGCGACGAAAATCCGTGAAATCTGTGAAATCCGTGCGAGCGATAGAGCTAGCTTTCCGATACTCAAAACAAGTAAAGACTTAAATGAAAGCAGTTTACAACTTCAAAAAACGAATAGAATAATTATCTCGTAAATAATAAAATTAAAATTTAAAGATTTCTTCTGAAATCTCTTGCAATTTAATTTCTTTTGTTTTATATTTGTTGCAAATTGTTAACCACAAAAATATGAAATACATTTTCTTCATATCTCCTCGTGACTATGTTTAGTTTTGGCTCCTGTTTTACAGCGGGAGCCGATAAATATAGCCTTTTGAAAATCAGTGAATTATTTATTTAAAATTTTTTGGTATGAAAATTTGTATAAAGATAATATTAAATCTTACAGTCATTTTTCTGTTTTTGATAGGAAGTTTTTCTTGTCAAAACAGTGATGATAATGATACAACTAAAAATATAACTGGAACTGTTATCGGAAATTATTCCAATGGTTTTTTCTCATTACTTGTACAAGTTGATGAAAAATATCCGATAGGAAAAATTATTGAATATGTTGAAA
>JGI24699J35502_11133959_pt1 | contig 21438 bp, 30 predicted proteins | sample TergutMp193P4_FD_35502 | JGI IMG/M metagenome (IMG submission 35502)
GGAGCATCCTGCCAATAATATAACGGACAGGAGAATGAAGATGTTCGGGATTATCCGCATAATACTTTTTTTGCGCGTGCATAAATCGCCTCCCTGTTGGCCAGACCATTATACCCGCCGTTAATGATTCTGGTTATATTACGAAATCTTTCTTTCATAATTTATAATTTTTTGGAACGAACGTTAAAATTTTTTGCTTTACTTCGGAAACGCGGATTTTTTTGTCCCTGTCAAGGTCATACAACGGATTGGCACACGCTATTTTTTCGGGACTCAATCCTTTCGTCTGCAAAACCCAATCATCGGATTTCCCGATTGCCGCCGGGAAAAACACGGCAAAATATACGTCGGTGAAGGATTTCATTTGCCCTTTGTACGGCAAAAGATACCTGTAAACGTAGTCGAGCTGCCGGACATTGCTCATTTTCTTCAACGCATCACCGGAAGTGCCCAACGCTTTTGCCGTTGCCGGCATAAATTGGATCAACCCCGTTGCGCCGATGTTGTTTTGGATGCGGTGATTGATCACGCCGTACCGGACGGCTGCCGTCTCGATATAAAACACAAGCATCAGCCAATCGGGATTCACGTCCAGTTGCCCGGCGATTTCCGCGACTTTACTTTTAAATTCTTCCCGGTTTTCGGGAACCAGTTGTTCAAACAGAATCGGTTTCATCATCTGAATTTTTATTGTTTTTCTTTCTTGAAAGTGGCAATACGCAACGGCGTGTCTATTTCATACCGGTTAAAGTACATCAGATATTTATTCCGATTCGCCTGCGTCGAGTCCGGAAGGATCCGATTGAGTTGTTCGTCGGTCATTGTTGTTCTTTATTAATTTGGTTGGTTTTTCGTTTTTTGTCGAGATTTATCAGACCATTGCAGGCTGCACTGTCCGGAAGTCTCTTTCCCGTGGCCGTTGTCAGGCAGGATAATCATATTTCGTCTATTTTAGAATTAAAACTTGCCTTGAAAGATGAGAATAAAACGATATAAGATTCTTCCAAACGGTGAATGTCTATTTCATGATTCAGGCAATCCTTTATCATCTGCTTTTTTACCGTTTCTTTCCAGTTACTCTCCATAAAAGTTGAAAGACTTTTACCCTGAAAATCAAACTTACGAAGCAACGACACACTTGATGAATACAGCCTGTCCAAAAAAATTACGATCTTATCCTGAACGGCATCCGTATCGTCCAAGTTGTTTTTTTGTTTTATTTTTACCACTTGAATCACGGTTTCATTTTTGGCCCGTTCAAGTTCGAATGATATCAAACCTCTTGCCTGGTCAAGATTGACATTACGCATAGCCGTGTCCTCAAAATAACCCATTGCTTTTCCACTGAACTCGGCAATAGCCGATAATTTTTTTTGTTGGGTGAAAAGCTGATAGACAAAAAAAGAAAGCATAAGCAATACGAATACCATGAAAACACCTCCGATAACGGCAAGTGCTCCCAAATCGGCAATTGCTCTGCCAAAATCGATGCTTTGTTGAGATAATTCCGTGATAGTTGATTCCATTTAATAATTAATTTTAATTTTTTCATCAAAATAAATAAACAGACTATATTTCCGAAAGGACAATTATTCGCCGGATTATCTCATCCAAAAGCATTTTTCTTCGATAGGTTAAGTTTTCGGAAAGTCCGGAATCAATGTGAAAATATATATTCGCATCTCTTAAATCCCGAACGGATATCCCGTTAAATATCCGGGAAACCAGAACTATGATTCCGGCAACAATATTGCTGTTACTCCACCCTTCCGTCCGGATATATCCGTCAATAACGAAAGCATTGAAATAAGAACGGCTCAAACACCCCTCTATACGTGAATTTCGGCTGATGCTTCCGGGAAGATCTCCGGGCATGGATTCTCCCAATTCAATCAAATAGTCAAACTTATCTGTCCATGTGTCAAAAACGGATAATTCGGCTATTGCCTGTTTCTGACTTTCATTCAGATTCATAGTATTGTGTTTGAGTTTTGAAACATGGCGGCCCAACCTCCGCATCCGTAAAAAACAACCGGATCGACAACCTGATATTCGACGGGGTATTTTATCAACTCGGAATCTCCGCAAAAATCGAGCATTTCCTGATCTTCTTTCATTTGTCGAATAATTGTGTCGAGAATTTTAAAGCAATCATTCATCAGTATGATTTCATTCAGGTTATCGTTATTGTTTTTCGATAAATTATGAGCCACCGTTATTGACAGGGATTCCAACGCTCCGTTGGAAATTCCGTGAGTAATGCTGAATTTTCCGTATTCGACAAACAAAATAAAACGGGCGGCATTTTTCATCCGTTCGGAAAGAAAATCTTCATTGACCGACACGATAAAGGTGCCTATTTCTTCGATTACATTTGTTCCCGGAAAAGAAAGAACTTCCGTTTCAATTTCAGGATAACCGTTTTTTCTTGTTTGTTCCGGCTGTATGAATATTTTTTTCAATGCTTCTTTCGGCACAAAACGGGAGTAATATTTGAATAAGTCGATAATTAAATCCATATTCATGTCAATTGATTTATAATTGATATACCAATGCCGGTTTCCCGGGCTATTTCTTCAATTTTGGCTCCCTTTGCCAATGCCATGTTTACCGAGTCCTTGAGGGATTTAATTTGAGAATCGAAATAATCGTTCAGGTTCATATCGTCAGGATTACCGTATCCCTCTTTTTGCAGGAAAAGAACGACTTCATTCATACCGAGGCGGATTTTGGAAGAATCGGGTTCCTGATTTTTTTTAAATAAAATACTGTAAATCGGATGAGTCGTATAAAAATCAATGATGCCGTTAAACCAAAAAACAATACCGAATTTCAATATCGGATTAACCTTCTCCATATTCTTTATATGTCCTGAAACAAGATTCTCTTTGTGATTTTCCAGTTTGGGATAAAGAATGGCGCAAAGTTGATTGATGCATTCTTCTTTTTCTTCATCCGAAGGCATTTTGCCGATGGCGGCAAAAAGGTCGTAAGCATCTGCAAATTCCCGTGCGGAAATGTTTGTTTTGGCTGTAATATCAAGGTCAAACTTCTTTCCTTGGTATTTCCGGTTACAGATCCGGATAAAAGGAATGGGATTCTTTTTGAATTTATGATTCGGAATTATCTGCATATCTTCCACATGAAAGGCAAAATCCAACTGTTCCGACAACTTCAGAAGATTAAAATTTATGATTTCCCGTTGTTTCCGATCCTGAGATTCGGGCTTGTATGCATCTTTCCACAAGCTGAGGAATGAAGTATATTCTTTCCACCCATACTTCAGCAAAAACGGAATGTTTGTGATAATCGTCCGGATAAGCAGAAAATAAAATCGTATTTGAATGCCGGTTTTGCTCCAAAAAAATGTACTCGGCCGGTATCCGGTAAAATATATCAACATTTTCAAACGCACGACTTCGGGTGATATTTCCCTTGCATAAAGCTTCATAAGCAATGAAAAAACAAATAATTTTTGCCTGTATTTTAAATCGTCCCAACAATCGGGAAGAGTAAGCAGTGATTCATTTAGCCTGATTATTTTCATGAAAGGCAGAATTTATCCTCTTCCGTAATATTTTTTTGACCGATGACAGGTTGTGAACTTCGTTCTTTCTTTTGTCCGGCAATTTCTTTTTTCTTGATTTCCAAATCAACGATATTCCAATACAATCGGGCTTTGATTAAGAATTTTTCGGCAATGCGTTCCCGTATATCTTTGTCGGCCTGCTGTTTGTGATTTTTGCCCATTTCATTGTCTATATCCCTTCTTACCGGTTCGGGAAGGCATGAATAAGCAAGCCGTTCACATGCACGTCCCATAACTTCATAGCAAACGGCACGGGATATTGAATCCGTTTTTTCCGGTTTTTCAATCCGGGAACAAACACAATCCAACCATACTTCACGGATAATCCACCCTGCACTCAGCATGAAGTATTCACCGCCGGTGGATTCAACTCCGACCCATTTATTGAAATCGGACAGATTTACGGGCAATTCATCAAATGCTTTTTTTTCTTTACTTTCAGCCCACTCGGAAAAAACTTCTTCATTTTTATTCAAGAATTGGATTAATTGATTCATCCAGAACCAACCGGTTGTAATCAGTTTGTTGTTAAGTTCATCTTGTTGGTATTTGAAAATAGTAGTCTCGCTATCATTCTTTTTGGTGGTAATTCCATCATTGGAAATTTGCGCAATCAGAAAAATCACATGCTCAAAAACGGTAAAATGCAGCATTGCCCGTTGCAAATAATCAACAGCCGTTAATTCTTTATCGTCGGTTGTATTATTGATGTAATTTTTTACCAGCCGGTCATAGAGTTCCTGCGAGATATTTCCGGGAACGGTAGCGGCAACTTTATATAAGCTGCTCTCTATATTTTCGAATTCGAGAGAAAGATTTGCACCCGATATTTTTGGTTTCATTTCGACGGCAAAAGTTTCCCTTTTGAACGGTACCTGTATCATTGTTCCTCTGTTTTTTGAATATCGGATTTTGTGTCTGCAGTAGCAGTTTGATTCGGGCGTTCGGAAGGAGTCGTATCCTGAAGCTTGGCGGGTATGTCAATCCAAAATCCTAATCTGATGTCCTGTTTTTTTGCTTCCGGGAAATTAAGATGAATTGCCCGGTTGATTTCTTTGGTGACAAAATATTCGTCCAGTGTCAATGAAGCGATATAAATCAGGTAATTGTAATACACGTCACTGCCTGATTTGCTTATAACGCCGTCGTTTTCCACATTCGTAATGGATGAATTAATTCCTTTTCCCGCAAGAATAACCTGATCGGCACGTTTATCATAAGCGATAACCGTTTCAAAATATTCTTTGAACTTTCCGGGAAACTCTTTAAATTCCCATCCGTCTTCGCCCCATTTGGTGGAAGCCCAAAGTTTTCCCTGATTCTTGCCTTCACCGGTCATCATTTTGGTTATTTCCCTGAGTTCACAGGCAATCAACCGGTCAACCATTGTCTCATAGAAGCGGATCGGCTCTCCTTTGTCATCCACAAGTTTAACGCCCCTGTATTCCGATTGAACGGGATAATCTTCCGTAAAATTCTCGTTACAAATATTTTGCAGGATTTCCTTTTGCTGAATGTACCAGCTACCGGGAATAATTACATGTATATGGGCATTCAGTGCATTCTTCAAATATGAATTCAAATATTTGGGAGAAAGATTGGATGCTTTAATCCATTCCGACAATCCTTTGAACCAATCATTAAACGCATATATCCATTTGGTGAAAGTTTTATCCGAGTTAAATGCGATCGCAGTCGGATATTTGAACGGATCGGACGGATCAAAGCGGTTGTAAACTTCGAAATCGTATCCGTTCGGATTAAACCAGTCGCCAAGTATAATGAACTTGCAATCGGCATTTTTGATTCTTTTGCGGATATCGGTTTCTTTTGTCGCCAGACGAGCTTCGTCCGAACCGACATAACTCAACGCCAATATCTTCAATTCCCGTCCTATTTGACGCCGTATTCGCCGGGCAACTCCGAAATGATATTGAGAAATACAAGTGTTCACATAATAATAATCGGTGATCAGATTTCTCAGGTAACCCCAATAATGATCATATCCGGCTTCTTCCCACGAATTAAGCCAATCCTGTATTTCCTGATTTTCAACGGGAATCCGTACCCGACGCTGTTTTTCTCCTTCGCCTTGGATGATTTCCCGGTATAGTCGCGGCCCTTTGCCGAATAAAAAATTTACCTGTTTTTTAATGACTTCGGGAAAAAGTTTATTTTCGGAAGTGGTCGAGAAAACTTCTTGCGGGTATAAATTATGCCCTTCCCCCCACATCGGCACTATAAAATCACCGATTTTCATCGTATGATTTTCGGTGATATATTTTGAATAAATATTTTGATATTCCTTTTGCCGAATATCTTCACGTTCGGCAATTCCCTGTATTTCGAATGTCAATACACCGCATGAAGGAACGGCGGCCCATCCACGACCATTTTTTATTTCAATCTTCTGTTCCATCGAACCAATCTATTTTTTGCAGTTCATAATCGGGCGGAAAAGCAACGAAGCGCATCAACTTTTTAAAACACATTTTCGGTTGCCCGGTATCCAAATCTTCATACGGAAAATATAAATCCCCGTCTAATTGAAATGTATCTTCCCGAAGCGCCGGGCGAACTCTACACCGTTCCGTTTTCACAAGCTGTCCGCATTCCTTTGTTTTCAAATTCGCAGACAAATGAACTAGCGTGAAATAAGCCCCTGAAACGTATTTTAGGTTACGCGCCCGACGGATGGCTTCCGACCCGGATATCGTTTTTTGATTTTCCATGACACAAAAAAAGCCCGCCAAAGCGAGCTGTGAAAGGACATATTTATTCCACAATCAGGTTGAGATGTAACCGTATGTTATTAAATCCGAAAAGAATTCATCGGCACCGGTTGTACGGATATCATTTCCGGTTTGAATTTTATACCTGCCGGCAAACCGGAGCATATATTCTTCGTCGGTACAATTCGAATCGAATTTGCTTCCCTCCCGAAGACGGGTGACAAATTCAAACGGAGAAGAGGCGGTGATTATACCGCCGTCCTTCAATTTGTAAATTTCTTTTTTCATTGTTATGCTAATTTAATGGTTCTCTGCTTGTAATAATTCACTAATTCGTCATCGTTAAATCTGCGTAATCCTTCAAGTGTCGCGTCGGTTATCAGGTTGCTTTTTGAAAATTCCACCAGATTATTCAAGAATTTAATCCAGCCGCTTATTTTTTCATATTCGACCGTCCCGCTGTGTTGGCGAAATTCACAGGTGTTATGCCGGCTGTAACTTACCGGGTTTATTTTATAATACCGGTTTGATCCGAATACCGTCAATGCCATTTGATTTAAATTTTCGCTTCCGTTTATTTTACTTTCAAAGTTAGAGATTTTTTTTAAACTTTTGCAGTAGTTATTATTTCTTCTGCTTGCGGGCATAAATTTGTCAATTACTCTTTCCAACCGGGCGTAGTTGATGTAAGTTCTTTTCCATAAGTCGAGGTCGAATCCTGCAGCATCAAAATGTACATGGATTCCGCAGCTTTTATTTATTTTTGCTCCGCATTCTCCGAGAACACGGCATACGGTTTTTAATTCCTTTAATCCCGATTCTCCCTTTAAAATGGGCGATACAAGTTCAAAGGTGTTGTATCCGGTAAGTGATCCGTCGGTTACTATTTTCCAATGACTCCTTGTCGTATGATTGTACCCTTCAATCTCACAGTTGATTCCGGCTGCATTCAGTTTATTCTTTAAAGTTGTCTTTTCTACATTGTAGGCTTCAAATTCAACTCCGAATTGGCGGTTGAATGTATTTGTGCTTATTGTTTGTGTTATATTACCAAGTTGACCTTGCAAACGCATCTTGGCATACACATTTTGAACAAAACCGTAATTTCCGTTAGTAACCAATTCAGCAATGCGCTTGCGGGTTAAACCCAATAAAATCAATTTTTGAATTTTATTGGTTTTAGTTGTTGTCTGGCCTAAAATGTTTTGAATTAAAGTTTCCATATATACCTTATTATCAGTTGTTTATTGCACTGTAAAGGTGGCATTGTTTTTCGGAATGTGCAAAGAATAAACACTCATAATTAGCTTGTAATCAATGTTTTAAGTATTTTTATCTTATGTAAAAACAAAAATTATCCGCGTGCGGAATACGTTCCGGCGCCTTGCGGAACAACAGTATCCTGATCCGAATCGGGAAGCAATTTGTGAAATTCACCCCATAATAAATACAAGAGGGCTGTCGCAATTTGGGTCGAATTATATATTTGTTCATCGAACGGAAGGCTTTCACTGCTTTTATCCAGCCAAATTCGTCCCTCATGACGTTTAAGAGGTGAGTGGTTAATGGAAGAAACAAGCTGTTCACATTCATTTTTGTCGATCAGAATCGTATCTCTTTTACCGTCGTTTTTGCCGAACAACAAATTCAACAGGCGATAATGTTGCGAATAATAAATTGTTTTCTGATTTTTAGACATCAGGTGAACTGTCCATCCGAGAGCCGTAAGCTCTTTTTTCAGCAAAATAGCATCTGTATCGTTTATTCCCGCCGGCTTGGCATTCGGATAATATTTTTTCCATTCGGGATCACGTTGATTTGCTGCCCGGTCATAATGCAAATAAATGACTTTTTGATTTTTGTCGTGATTTTTAAAAAAATCGTCTATTTTTTTTGCAAGTTCTTCTTGTTGATCGGGGTGAATAACCCACATATTTTTTAAGACTCTGAATTCTTTCGCCTGTTTTTTACGTTGCGCAAATACAATTGACGAAAACGGGCCCGGGTCATATCCGGCATATAACGGTTGTTTCTTGTCGTAATATCTCAGATGTTTGGCCGAATCTTCAATTTTGTCGCCTGCGGAAATTTGATCGATGTATTCGTAATCATAACCGTTGTCGTACAAGTGTGGTTTTCCGAATTTGCCGAAAAACATGTCCTTCACTTTCAGTTTCCGGATGGCAAAAATGGAAGTGTAAAGTTTGTCTTTATCCTTAATGGATTTCATTTGGTTTTGAATATAATCTATTCCCAAAATTTTCAAATTCGAAAGCGACGAAGCCCGCAGATAAAAAGTTTGTCCTTTCCTGAACATAGACAAACGTTTTGTCCATCTTTCGACAAATTTTTCAAGTTGCTTGGCTCTTTGCCAATTAAGCGATTTTTTTTCGATTTCAAGTTCCTGCAAACGCAAATCAATCTCATACGCTATTTCCTGTATGCAGTCGACCAATTCTTTATTCATGTTCTTTTCGTACTCCAGAAACCAGTCTTCGTCGGTTTCAAAATTAGGAGTGGAAGAAAATCCGGATATTCCCATGAAATAAGGCGAATCCCCGAATTTCGAACGATCGGCCCGCAATGCGGGAATGATACGTTCGATAAACTTATCTTCGGGAATACGGAGCATTTCGTCAACCAAAAGATGGGCCGCATTTTTTCCCAACATGGATTCAGGACGGTCACATGATACAAATTGAACGACACAACCGTTACAAAACGATATCGTATGTTTCCAATCAGCAATGTAAGTATAGCATTTTTTAAAATGTATCGGAGGTTCTTTTCCTATTTCAAAATATATTCCGCGTTCATAATGTTCATTGAAATATTCGAGAATTCCCGGCAGAATATTGTCGAAAATACTCCGGTAAGTGTCGGCTGCAAGCACAACAATCGATCCCAGCATGCTTGCTTGTACACGATCCAAACGGGGTGCGAGTATATGTGTGGTTTTTCCGGATCCGCGCCCGAGTTCGCAAAACAGAAACATTGTATCGGCCAATTTTACAAGAATCTGAACGACGGAAAGATAAACCCGGGTGAAAGTTTCGCTAATCTCCGATTTCTTCATGATCAGTATCCGTTATATTCAATTCTTTTTGTACTTCATCAATAAGCCGTTGTTTTTCGATTTCATTTGTATCAATGCCATCAATAATTGAAATTGCTTGTCGGAAAGAACTTAAAAGCCCCTTCTTTTTTATTCCCATCCGTTCGAGTTCCATCTCCGCCGATACAATTTGATGTTTGAATTTGATCCTTTCCGGATCAATGGCATTAGCCGACGCTTTTATCCGATACTCACATGATTTCATCAGGCATACACGAGCTTCATGAAAGTTGTGTCCGACCAAATTCACCTCAAACAACTTCATAAACATATCAGCGTAATACAAGTACCATGCTTCGGAAGTTACGGTACAATCAACATTCAGATAGTTAATCGCATCATATATCCGACTTTTGCATGTATGTACGGAAAGGTTGGGGTATACCTGTTGAAGCTTTTTTGCACATTCCGAAATGGAATGGTATCTTCTGTGCAGATTCGACGCTTCATTGAGTTGAAGAATGTAATCTGCAAGCGGTTTAGGTATTCCGAAAGGAACCGGATCGCGAGTCTCCAGGAAGCGTTCGACAATTTCCGGAGAAAGCTTCTGCAAATGCTCTATCATAAATTGAAATTTTCAAATATTTTATCATTGACACGCTTTTTGTCCATCCGATTGTCGAGAATGGTGTTAGATACCGTATCATGTACTTTGGTTGCCTTATCGAAAAGACTTTTATCCAAATTATATTCACCGGTTGTTTTTCCTTTTCGATAAGCTTTGTTAATCTCTGTTCCGGGTGTCGAAAAATCGATTCGAAATCGATCTGGATCATCCGGTTCCGTCAAATCGATTATTTTTTCCACGGAATACCCCAATATCCCGAAGCTGCTTATTTTGTTTAATAAATTATCCGAATAAGTCATTTTTCATACATTTTGAGTTCGTCTCCGGTAAGAATCTTACCGTTTTTCTTAATTACAACTTGCATATTGTGTTGATTCATAAATCGTAAATATCGGCGAACCGTAAGATCGCAATATTTCTGATCCATTTCCATTCCGTAACATACACGGTTTGTCTGCTCTGAAGCGATGACTGTTGTTCCGGAGCCGATGAAAAGATCAAGAATGATTCCGTATAATTCACTGCAATCAATTATTGCATCGGCTACAAGTTTTACGGGTTTAACCGTCGGATGATCTTCTAAATTTTCCCGTTCGCAACCGAACGAATTAACGCCGGTATATTCCCAAACATTGGTTCGATATCTTCCCGATTCTCCGAGTCCGAAGTTATTTATGTGCTTCTTTTTCCCGTTTTTATAAATGAATATGAGTTCGTGTTGGGAACGATAGAATGTTCCCATGCCTCCATTGTTTTTTTTCCATATGATAAGGTTCATCGGTTTGGTATATACCTTTCCTGCTGTGGTAAGCTCATTGACATGTTTCCAATCCATGCAGATGTAATGAATCGAACCGTTCTCGGAAAACTTAATCAGGTTCAAAAAACAATCTTCAAGAAAACGGGTAAAGCGATTTACGTTCATTTCTCCCGATGCCATCTTAAATTCATCGTGTTTTATTTTACCGAGCCCCACAATATCCTTAATCTTTACATTATAGGGCGGATCGGTAAATATCATTTGCGCCAGTTTTCCTGCCATAAGCTTAGCTGCGGCATGTCTGTCTGTACTGTCTCCGCAGTACAAACGATGATTGTTCAACTCATACAAATCTCCGGGAGCGGTAACCGGCTCTTTGGGAGGCTCTTCATCAAACTCGTCTTCTATAATTTCTTTTTGTTCTATCTTTTTTTTGTCGAACGTATCTGATGAGGGCAGTGTTGTTGTAACAGCCGGTAACTCTACTATTTCTTCATAAATACCGGAGAAGTGAGCTTCCAGCATCGGGAGTGACCACTCTCCGGCATGCGTATTGGACAGAAGATTATACTCTTTTATTTCATCTTCGGTAAGCATACGATTGGGGACACGTACATCTATTTCTTCATGTTCACGTCCGGATTCGTAAAAAGCTTCCCAGCGTCTTTGTCCGGCAATGATACGGTTATCCCTGTTTATTACGGGTATCTCTACAAGATTGAACTTGGCCAGGCTGCCTGATAGCCTCTTTTGTTTTTTCTCATTGCGGATTCTCGGATTGTAATCCAACGGGATAAGTTCGTTTACCTTTCTTTTTTCGGTAGTCCATACAAGTTTCATGGCAACATCTTTTAGTAAGCAAATGTATATCACCATTCGGCTGCTGGAAAGGACGAAAAAAATCGGTGTGGTTTTAGGAAAAATCTGTGTTTTTTCAACCAGTGGACAGTTTGGATGAGTCAAGTTGTGTATGCGCGATAAATACGGGGCTACGTCATATTACCCCTTTTTGCCTCTCTTTGCATTACAAAGCCTATACCCAGCGGCACGGAAATGATTCGCACACGCGCAAAATCAAATATCATTTTTTTTGGAATTTTCATTGATTATCAGCGAATTAGTTATTTTTAAAATATCAAAATATGCAAATCCATACGTTTTTTAATTCAATCCGTTGTTTTTTTCAAAATAATCACAGGTTTTAAGCCAAAAAAAGCCCTCAAAAATGAGAGCCTTTTAAAATCATTTACTGATAACTTCTTCCAATACTTTTTTTCTTATTTCGGCCCGGGAAAGATTCTGTTCCCAGGATTGTTTTTCTTCGTCGGATTTATATTTCTTTTTATTTATGTTGCTTTGAATACGGCGGATGTTTTGTGCCACGTTTGCAACTTCATTTATTAATGCTCCCGGGTTGTTTCGTTTCATTTCATATAATTCGGAGAGCGTATCGTCGTATTGTTTTCTCTGTATGACAAGCGGATGCTTATATACAAATACTTTATGATTGTTGTAAGCCTGCAATTCAGAATGAGCCTGTCTGTTCCGGTTATCAAGCTCAACCATTTCCAAAGCAAGTCCGGAATTGTCATCCAATAAAACATCAATCTCCCGCATGCGCTGATAAGTATTTACACGTTCGTCATACAGGAGAATGCACAGTTGTATATCGGGATTGGAATTGTTTTGCCAATCTATTTCCGGAAATTCTTCTATTTTTTGTCTTTTGTTTTTTTTTGAACTTCCGAAGTTATGTTCTCTTCTTCGGATGAAACAACTTCCCCGGGCAATTCATTTCCCGTTGATTCCGAAGGCGTCTCATCTTCATCGGTATTTTCAGGCAACAAATCAATTATTCCTTTGACATCATCAAGCGTTTTACCGATGAATTTTTGCAGATATTCTTCCGTAAATTTATCCGGATCAAATTCCGCATTTCGGAATAATTCTTTTACATGCTCAACCGTCTCGACAGCAACCGGTTTTAATTCAACATTTTCATTCCGGGTTCTGTTTTCAAGGATTTCTCCGGGTGAAACCTTATCAAGCAATTCGAATAATATTTGCCCGTCCAAACGTGTGCTTGTATGGCTGTTTGCTCGTGCAAGTTCCCTGTTTAACTCGGAATTCGGATAATACTTTTTGTAAAGTTCCAAATCCCTGCAAAAAAAATCCGAATTTTTATGTTTAACGACAAAATCATTTTTTTCTGAAAATTTCATATCGTTTGACTTTAAAGGCACAGCGATTACCGTGCCTTTTGATTATTTAATTTAAGATTAAAAACAATTATTAAAGTTCACCGACCGGTTCATTATTGTAAACATCGTCCCGCGGGATGGGGGCGTCATAGAACCAAAACGGTTCAGGGCATTCATCACCTTCAAAAGAAAGGGCAATCCCTGCAAAACCGCCTTCCTGATCGCCTATTGATGTATATTTCACTTTGAGTCCGTTTGAACACGGAGAACCTCCAATAAATGTTTGTCCGTCGGCACAACGTTCCCAAATGACGATCACTTCTTCACCGGCCATGTCATAAATCCATTGAAGAGATTTCTTTGAAATACCTTCAATAACGGGAGTAAGTACCAGTTTCCCGTTTGCGGGAGATTCTCCGGCTTGTGCATTGGGCTTTACTGATGTTGCACGAATATCAAGATAATGATACGCATGTCCCGGCAATAAAACATTTTTGCTGATAGTTGCATTAACCGCTTTCGGAAAATTGTCAATATCAACACTTGTCATAGGAGCAAGGAATAATCTGTACTTTAAAGCTCCTGACTTTGACTCTTTCGGGTTTTTTGGCAAATCGAATATCATAAATAATTAATTTTTAAAGTTATAATAATGAAAAAACGTAAGGATGTTCTTTAACATCCTTACGATTATTATGCGGTTACCCGGCGGTCAAGCTCAAGAAAATTTCCGGTGGGAACCGTAACCTGTACCTGTTTTCCGGCAATTGTCTGATTTTCTTTTTTCAATTCGGCATAAACTGTAATATAATCTCCGACAGATGCGGGTTCCCATGTTGATTTTATATTTTCAAATTTTCCGGACTTCTTAATTGTTGTTTTATTTGTCAAAGAACCGCAAATAATCTTGTACACACGTTCAACGGAAGCATTCTCAATATCGGTTATCGCAACGGCAGAAGCATTTTCGCCTGTTTCAAATACAGTATTGTCAAGCCCGTTCAATTTGGTCTCATCGGCTTGCAGCTTAGTAACGGGATAATTGGTGAAGATATATTGAAATCTCCTTCCGGTTTTCTCCAGTTCCGCGATCGTTTCGCATTGCAATCCTGCCATTTGCAATCCTGCACCTTCTTTCCACCAACTTGCGGAAATAAGGGATTCCAAATCCTGTTGAAAATATACAGCATACATTTCACCCGGAGTAAGTTCGTAATTTTCGGCATTTCCGGGAACGGTAACCCACATAAGATAATCGTTCATATCCATATTGGGTACCCAAATGATACTTTCCGGAGACAAATCCATAATACTGTCTTTTACTCCCGTAAAATCACCGTCTTTTGAGTATTTTTCACGGAAATTTTTCAGAAACCAAGGCCGGTGTTTTTTATTGGCATACATGCGCATGCCTGCCATATTCGGAAGAATTGCCATAATCATCTGCCACATTTCTTCGGCATATTCAAGCATTGTCGTTTCGTCATAGACTTTCAAATCCATAAACGGCAATATTTTCCGTTGCTCGATCACTCTCCAAATTGAACGGATTATGCCGTCTGCCGCCAGAACGGCCGGATTGTCCACCCCTTCCTGAACAGGACACCGAACGCCGATCACACGTCTGCGCTGTTGTTCATTGAATAACACGGTATAAATATTAGCCAACAGCCACTCGATAAATGTCCATTTCATCGGATTTGAACCCTCTTTGTTCAAATATCCGATATATTGACGTTCCAAATCTTTAAGATTGTCAAAAAGATGTTTAAACATCACGTCATCCACATGGTAGATTTCAGGAGTGAATTTCACGCCTCCTTTAAATACACGTCCGGGCTGGAATGCCTGAGAAAATTCGCTGAAAAATGCATTTACGACAGTTTCTTTGTCTTGAACGTTTGAACGGACAGGGAAGATATCGTTTACTGATTCGAGAGTACGCAAATAAGCGATAATCATGTCCTGACGACGAACCATGTATCTTTTCCCGAATTCTTTTTCCAGCTCGGAATAGTCGATCGAAGATTCGCCGGCAATCATTTTTTTGTAGTCCAGCAAAGCAATCTGTCCGTTTTCGACCAATGCGTTCACACGATTCTTCATCGTCTTTCCGTAAAAATTGAATGCTTCCCGGAATGCCGATATTTCATCGGTTGTATAATCGGTGTTGCTTACAACACGTGTTGCGGTGATCGAATTCCACCAGTTCTCCCGGGAGAAAAATTTATCTTCGATTCCGAACAAATGTGTTGCAGTATGAGGAACATGCCCCAGAATAACCGCAAAATCCCGCCCGTTTTGGGAAGCTCCCGAAACAACAGCTGCAGGAACGTTTGATTCGGCGTTCGCCGACAACGTGCGAATAGTTTGTACAGCGTCATTCATGGCAGTAATGAAGGATTGCATTACTGCTCCTACGGTAGCCGGCGGATTTTCGGGAGCATTTGTTCCTGAAGCTTCAGCAGCTTCTGTCAGGACTGCAAGTATTTGTTGTTGCATTTCGGAACTGATGACATCCCCGGTTGTAACTTCCGTTTGATTGCCCTCTGTTGTCGGCGGTTCATTCTCATCGGGTTTCTCCAAATCTTCCGTAAATGAAATTCCGTATTTTTCTTTATAGGAATTATTGAATTTCTCCCAATCCTGATTTGTCATTTTATCGGCTTTTTCTTTGGTATTAAATCCCAAAAAACCCAAAATGCCTTTTGAACGTTCTTTTGCTCGTTTGTTCATTGTAATTAAAATTTTAAATGAATGATATAATTTTTTTCCTTGTTTCTGTAATTGTTGTCAATTCGGCTATAACCTCCCGGTAACTTTTAATGCCGTCGATCAGGCCATATTCGGCTCCTTCATAAGCATAAAATACCTTTCCCGATATAATTCCTTCTATCCCGACATCGAGTTTCGGACGATTCTCTTTGACAATATCCTGAAAATGTAAAGCTAACTTTTGCAGTTCATCTTTCAGCAATTGATCATTATCCTCAGCAGCTTCACGTTCCGGCAGATTTTTAAAAGAAGATGCATCCGGATACACATCTTTTATTTGATATCCTGATTTCTCGTCATTTTTATAAAATACCAGACGGGCAAATACGCCGATACTTCCGACTTTGCACATTTTATTGAGAGCGTAAATCTTATCACAAAAACTGCCTGCAATGTACCCGCAGGAGCATAACATACCGTCTGTCAACATATAGGTAGGTTTCAATTTGTTTTTGAGAATATCTTCGATCACATACAAAGAATCTGCGGCACCTCCGGGAGTATCTGCTTTTATCAAAACGGATGAAATTTTTTCTGATTGATAAGCCATGCGAATAATGTCGGCAATGTCATCAACACCGTATTTCCACCAGTATCCGTATTTAAACATAATCCCTGTCAAAGGGATAACCGCAATCGATCCCGACTTCCAATTATCAAAAGGATTGACGGGATTGCCGTTTTCATCTTCTTCAAAATAGATATCTCCGAAATGAGAAGAAATAAGATTATCTTTTCTATCGACTTTGTAAGTTCCGGATATAATTGAATTCGCGATTAATGACAATGTTTCATACCCGCTTGAATGAATCATCAATCGGGAACTTCTTAGTTCTTGGAGAAGTAACGCTTCATGCATCATTATATATTTTAGCACAATATTACAATGATGTTGAAAGTTTGTAAAGGACTAAAAGAAAAGCCCGAATGTAACACCGGGCTAAAAATCAAAAATTTGAGTATCCCGGAACAGACTTTGAGGTGACGGAATAGTTTATCTTCACCCTGTCGTGTGAGTAAGTAATTTTAGCGGGATATTCCGTATTTCCCAAAATATAAATACCTTTATCGGTATGGTACCGGATTATTACACTTAAATATGAATAGAGCATTAACCCCTCCTTTTCGTTGTACTTTGTTTCAAATTCGATGATTTCTTCCATAAGTTCTCCTGCATCGGTTTTACTTAATTCGCATTTATAAACCGGTTTATTCTGGGTAAGGATGGTTGCAAAAGCATAACCTTGTTTTAATGTCACCGTATTTTCATACATAAATTTTACTCCGTGTAAAAACACATATTCTATTTTTTTACAAATTATTTTTGTCATTTTTTCTTAGTTTTTTATGGGACATCATCACGACTACTTTTTTGTCAAAAAAACACTTTTTTTATGGGACATCATCACGACTGTTTTTACAGTAAAATCGGACAAAAAGAAAATTTGGAATTCCGAATTATTTTTTTTGCATTGCTTCGATCCCATGATTTTCGAAGCATATCGTAAGAGATTTCATTGAATTCTATTTTGTATATTTCACAAAACATGATAATTGCTTCCTTTTGTTCCAATTTCGGATTGGCATATACAGCTCCTTGTACAAAAGTATGAAGCTTCTCTTTAAAAATACGCCTCAGATGATTGGCTATTTCATTTTGTCCCGAATCGGTAAGATAAGATCGAAACATCGTATTTATATATACTTTATGAGGATTCAGCAAATTTTTAAATTTTGACCGGTTACGGACATATACCTTACTCCCTGACGCATCAAGCAGCGATATTCGAATATAATCTTTCCTGTCCTCTTCTGAAAGAGGAGTATAGTTACCGGGAACAGTTGTAAGATTTTGCTTTATTAAGAGCCAAAGCCAATCATATCTTTTAGGAACAAGCAAATCTTTCGGCTCATTCGGATTTGTACTCATAATAAACTCTTTTATTGTAGAATGAATACGTACATCAACTGTCATATTGTTTTCCATACACAAATTTTATTCTATTTTCCGAAAACAGGAAGGTCAATAATATCGTTTTTTAGTATAATTCAAAAAAAATTGTCATACTTGCTTACAACCTTCAACCTCAATGCATCTATCTAATAATTAAATAGTTATATCCTAAAAACAGGTTGTAAGCTTTTTGAGGTTGTAACAGGTTGTAAGCAGGTTGTAAGTGAAATTTTATTCAATGATTACAACCTTTAACTATTTATATATCAAATTATTATAACTATTTTTTACAAATGTTGTAAGGTTGTAACCGAATTTTATATTTTTATTTTGACGTATTGTTTTTATATATTACAATGATAATATTGTAATATAACATAATAAATTATTATGTATGTAGCTTAAAATAAGGGGATTACATTGTATCCGTAACGGGTTGTACCGTTATTCTTTTTTCCGAAACGGGTATATCCCAGTTGTTTTAAAGCAATTCCGATATTGACATCTGAAACGGTTGTCATCGAACTGTTTATTTTTCGGGCCTGACGAAGATCCCGGAGAATTTCCATGGGCATTTTAAATACCGTTTCTTCATCTTCTCCGGCTTCAGGTAAGCGGTAATATTCTTTAATGAGTTTATAGGAAGATGTCTGAATAATGAATCGGGAATTATATTCGGCAAACTCCTTGAAATCATCGGGATTCCATACATAATCGAATTGGTTGTCCATGAGCATTACCGCTTCAGACCATAACTGATCCGTATCTACCGACTTTGAATACTCCCAATTGATTGAATCTATGTGATTGACGGCAAAACGCCGCATACCCATATCGGGAGAAAGAAAGCCTCCATGCTCGGCATCTTTATTTGATGTCCCGCAAGCGGATGCGTATCTTTTTTTTGTGGTTGTGAACCGTTTGCTCACATTGATGTTTTTTGATGACAATATATTTTTGAATACTTCAGAGGTTGATTTTGTAAGCCCCGTCATTTCATCGAAATTTATAAGCAGATTGGATGTAAACATATCGGCATAATTCATATCCTTCACCGATTTTGTATAATACCCTCTCAGTTCCTGTGGAATAAAGAATTCAAGTAAGGTAGACTTACCGATTCCTTCTTCATTGTTTACTACCACAAACATTACGTCATTTTCTTTTTTCCCCGTAGCACATGCAACGGCAGCCACAAGCCATTTCTTTAAAGTGTATTTTAATCGTTCCTGATAATATCCGTCGGGTTTATCCCCGTAATCCTTTGCCTTTAAATACCCTGTAAGTTTGTCGATTTGAGATTCTCCTCTGTAAGTTCCTTTCCGGGCATTGAAATAATCTTCTATCGGATTAAACGGAATAACTTGATTGGGAGATGTTATAATTTTTTTGAGGATGGAATCACATCCGGCAATTCCATCCTCAAGCATGTGAAGGGATATATCCTCTATACTGATTTCCTCGGAATACTCTTTTGTTTTGGATTTGATAAAAATCTTTGTCCGATCGAATGTATTAATCTTGATTTCATAATGCCGATCTAAAAATTCCTTTACTAATTGCACCCGGTTTGATGCTGATTTGGGAATGGTTGTTTCTTTAAATCTTTTGCTCATCTTATGCCATTATTAACCCGACGGGATTCTCCTGGCAATACCACATAATTCATCATTTCCTGCATACGGCTGATTATAAATTCTCCGTAATATGTCTCTAATGTATCGTACTTGAAGTTTGTTGTGGCGTAAGTCCGTCCGCCTTTTTCATACCGTATTGAAAACAAGTCTGTAACCGGTTTTACAATAGAACCGAAATCTTTCACCGTACTTTCTTCACGTCCTAATTCATCAATAAATAACGGTCGGGAAGACAGGCCGGTTATTCCTTCACTTTTAATCAAATTCATCAGTTCCTTCGCATGAATAATTTTCGTCTTATATCTCGAATATTTATTCATCAGATCAATAAACGACAACATGAGTAAAGATTTTCCGCATCCGACTTTTCCTCCCATTATGATGCCGGCATTCAAGTTGTAAATGCATTTCGGATTGTTGGTAAAATACAGATAAAGTTGTTGAACTACCGGAGTGTTGTTTTTATCGAAAACAAAAGGCTTGTCAATTCCTCTTTCCAGCATTATCTCACAAGCCCTCATGTATATAAGGGATGTGAATTGATCGAATGTCATTTCTACCAGACTTTTGTATGCAAGCAATTTTGTTTTTTGCTGTTCCATTTTATCCCGATGTGCCTGTTCTACCGGATTTACAGGTAGATTCATTTTTATTGCTTCGGATATTTTAGAAATCGCTGTCATTGTTGTTGTTGTTTGGCGGATTTACAGTATCTTTTTTCTCTACTTTAAAAAAGAATCTATACGTGAATGCCATGGCATATCTGAGATAACACACGGCTTTATCTGCATTTCCTTCGGATATTTCATTCAAATAAAGCAGGGATTGTTGTTCGGCGCGGGAACGGATGTATATGCCGTGTTGCTCCCGAAGATATTCTTTCCATATCTTCCATGTGTATTTGAAATCATCCTGTTCAAACGGATATTCAACTTCTATCGGAGATACAGGTGTTAAAAATTGGTCGAATGAATCGGCCGATTTTTTAAGATTGTTCCACTCTTTTATAAATTTGTTCAATTTATTTATCTGCAGGGTGGACAATCCCGCCGATAACATAAATTCTTCCAACTTTGCATCTGCTGTATTGATTATCTCGCAGATTGCCTGCCAAGTTTTTTGCATCATAATCATTTGTTTTCAATTGCGGATTTCAGATTGTAATTCAAAATTAAATTCATCCCGCAAACGTTTGATTTTTTGTTCATTCATTGTATCGCCGTTTTTATAATCGAAAAATACGAGGCGTTTCCGTGTGTCGATCCTCACATCCTTGTTCGTTTTCCGGATGCGGTATAGCAGGTTGTACATTTTCTTTTTCATCCGATAATGTCATTTCATACTATTTTATTTTTGACAGCCATTCAACGGCATAATTAAGATCGTATGTGTATTCTGCATCATAGACATAAAACACTTGATCTCCTTGTCTGTATTCGCGGTCATTGTCCGTTTCCCCGAGGATAAACTCCATATACGGAGTACCTAATTTGAAAACAGCAATACAGTAGGTTGTTTCCGGTTCTGTTTTACTTTTCTTTGTCCGTAAAATAAAAATTTTGTTATTATTCATAATTGTTAATTTTCAGTGAGTTATACTTTTCTTCCGATTCTTCCGACCGTTTGCCTTGCTTACATTTTTTACGACTTCCGGACATTCTTCGATGAGTTTGATTAATAAGTGTTACTCTCTTGTCATATCGGTTCGATTATTAAGTTTGTATAGTCATTAAATGATTAACAGCTGTATAATTTCCAGTAATTCTTCAGCTGAAATATTCCTGTTTATGCCGAATAATTTCCGTAAAAATTCCTTCTTTTCATAGGCTCCGAATCTCTTAAACCTGCCGTCTTTAATCACAATGTAGCCGTTTTCTTTGAGTGCATCGATTAATTCTTCCGTGAATAATTTCACAGGTGTATAAAATTTTATTGTTGTATAATCTTCTTCCATAACGATTCAGCTTTAAATTAAACCGGGGCAGTTACAGCCCCAGTTGTTTTTGTGAAAACTCCTGCAAACGCTCTTTGATGATTTCCGCAATAACCTCGTTATGTTTGTAGTCGTTAATCGGTTTTGCCTCGATTTTTTCGGCCATGCGCGTCG
>JGI24699J35502_11133958_pt1 | contig 21435 bp, 16 predicted proteins | sample TergutMp193P4_FD_35502 | JGI IMG/M metagenome (IMG submission 35502)
AAGCGGTTCTTCTTCCCTGGCGATGGAGATTATTCAAACAGTTACTTCACTCGGCAGCAGTTGGCATTTACAAATAGAAAGTCCCGGAATCCCGACGGTAGTCGGCCATAATTATAAAGTAACGTTTTGGGCTAAGGCTTCTGTGGGCAGTTGTGTTGCACAATACGAGTGGGATCATGCCGGTTCTCCAATATATAATTCCGCTAATCTTACAACCGATTGGGCACAATATACCTTAACATTCGGTAATGGTGGCGCTACACCGCTGAAGGCAACCAAAGATGTCTCGACTATTGCCTTTGATATGGCGTATAATCCTGTCGGCGCAATCATTTATATTGATAATGTCGTGGTTACCGACCAAACGGTGGCTGAAGAATTGGCGGCTGCATCAGGTACGCCCGAACAAAGAACAGCGAACATTGATGCGGCGCTGCACAATTGGATCAACAACGTGGTTACGCACTACAAAGGTCAAGTAGTCGGTTGGGACGTAGTAACCGATTTGTTTACAGATAATGGCGCTATCCGTACCAATGCCAATACTCCTAATACAAACGCCGCTTCCGATTGGTTTGTATGGTCGGAATTTCTGGGTAAAAATACCGGCGTAGCAGCGTTTAAATATGCTCATGACGCCGACCCGAATGCGTTGTTATTCATCAACGAATCCGGATTGGAAACCTATGGGGCAAAGCTTGATTCGTTAATTAATTACGTACAATGGCTGCAAGGGCAAGGAGCGCCTATTGACGGTATCGGCGTGAAAATGCACATCGCTATCAATACGACAACAAGAGCCGGTTATGATTATCTGTTCCAAAGACTGGCCGCTACAGGCTTAAAAGTACGGATTTCCGAATTAGATGTACAGGTCAATGGCTTTCCCTCTAATACAAGATACTTCGAATTGACGCCGCAAGTATTGGGATACCAAGCGCAAACATATAAAGACGTTGTTTCTTCTTACTTGAAGAATGTACCTGCCGCGCAACGGCAAGACATCACGATTTGGGGCGTAAACGACGGAAACAGTTGGCTCTATAACAACAACAGAGGAAATGATTTCCCGTTGCTGTTCGACGATAATTTTGCACCTAAACCGGCCTACGGCGGAGTTTTGCAAGCATTGCAAGGGCAATAATATTTGAATTATGAATTATGAATTATAAATTATGAATTATAAATTATGAATTATAAATTATGAATTATGAGTTTTATTTGATGACTTTTGAGTTTAGTTTCGTATGAAAAATAAATCATATACATACGAAGTAGGCATAATTTTTTAAGGCAAAAACAGGGTATCCGAAAAATAATTCATAATTCATAATTCATAATTCTAAATAAAACGGCCGACACTTGAATAAGTATCGGCCGTTTTATTTATATACGTTGCTTCGAGAATATTACGTACATTTTTTTTTGAGCCGGACGGCTGACGGCAAAGTGTCCTCGCAGGGACAACATTTTATTAACCGTAGGTGAAGCGATAGCGTAACCTACGGAATAGCATGACATCAACACTAAGCAGTAGTTTGAGGCTGCTGTTTGTAATAAAAATGTAACCGAAAGAAAAACCTATGTTACGACAAGAAAATACTACGTAACATTTTCAAAAAAAACTATGAACAAAAGGACATATCTTTGCAATCGAAAAAATAAATCACACAATAAAAAAACGAAATTATTTCATTTTTTATATTCATGAAATCATACCACAAAATACCAATCACTGTTTTTTTATCATTTATAGTACTGCTTGTCCCTGCGCAAATTCGTCTTCCGCAGCTGATTAGTGATGGTATGGTATTGCAACGCGAAACGCCGGCCAAAATTCGGGGTTGGGCTTCTCCGGGTGAAACGATTCGATTGAATTTCAAAAATACAGATTATCAAACGTCGGCAGATGCAACCGGTCAATGGGAGATACAGCTTCCTCCGCAAAAGGCCGGAGGTCCTTATACAATCCAAATAAATACTACTGAAATTAAAAATATCTTATTCGGAGACGTCTGGCTTTGCTCCGGACAGTCGAACATGGAAACGCCTGTTTCACGGGTGATGACTTTGTTCGGAAAAGAAATAGAAAACTACAGCAATCCGAACATTCATTATGTAAAGATACCGCTGACCTATAATTTTCACGAACCGCAAGACGACGTATCTCCTTGTTCATGGGTAGAATTAAACCCCGAAACGGCCGCCGATTTTTCGGCGGTCGCTTATTTCTTTGCGAAAGAATTGTACGAAAAAACCGGCGTTCCCATCGGGTTAATCAATTCAAGCGTAGGAGGCTCGCCGGCAGAAGCATGGATAAGCGAAGAAGCTTTGAAACCTTTTCCCGCTCTGTTGAACGATATGCGCCTCTGCCAATCGGACGAGTTTGTCGCCGAAATGCTTCGGCTGGGTTCATTGCCCGGGAGCCGTTGGTACACCATTTTGAATGAACAAGACAAAGGTTTAAATGAAACCATAAAATGGTATTCGCCGCAATACGACGACCGATCGTGGCCAAGCGCCGATTTATTCGACAACCGTTGGGGAAAAGCCGAATCACATCCGATAAACGGCGTGTTCTGGTTTCGGAAAACCATTGAAGTTCCCCAAGCATACGAAAACCAACCGGCCATGCTGTACATGGGTCGCATCGTGGATGCCGATTCTATATTTGTTAACGGGAAATGCGTCGGTACAACCGGTTATCAATATCCGCCCCGCAATTATCCGGTTCCGGCGAATATACTGAAAGCGGGGAATAATCAAATTACAGTGCGTCTGGTCAGCCAAGCGGGTTTTCCGGAATTTGTTTCGGGCAAGCCCTATCAATTGGTTTTTCCCGACTTGAAAATCAGTCTGGAAGGCGAATGGAAATACAATACGGGAGCGCTCATGCCGCCGATTCCGGGAGGAGGAATCACTTTTCAATACAAACCCGCCGGGCTTTACAATGCGATGATTGCCCCTTTGAAAAATCATGCTCTCAAAGGAATTATCTGGTATCAAGGCGAATCGAATACCGACCGGTATTACGAATATTACGATTTGATGGCAACGCTGATCAGCGATTGGAGAAATTTATGGGAAGAAAATCTGCCCTTTATCGGCGTTCAGTTGGCCAATTTTATGAAACCCGCTTTATTACAACAACAAAGCAATTGGGCGGAATTAAGGGACGTCCAGCGAAAACTTTATCAAACGGTTCCGAATACGGGAATGGCTGTTGCTATTGATATAGGCGAATGGAACGATATTCATCCGCTGAATAAAAAAGAGGTGGGAAAACGTTTGGCGTTGCAGGCGCGCAGTCTGGCTTATGGCGAAAAAATGGGTTGCGACGGTCCGGTTTATCAATCAAGTATAACGGACGGCAACCGGGTGATTCTTTCGTTTAAAGCCGGTACCGACGATTTATTGCCGGTGGACGAATTGAAAGGTTTTGCCGTTGCCGGCTCCGACGGAATATTCAAACCGGCGCAAGCAAGTATTGACGGAAAGCGTGTCATTGTCCGAAGCGACGAAATTGCTCAACCCGTAAAAGTGCGTTACGCTTGGGCGGATAATCCCGAAGGCGCAAATTTATATAACCGGGCAGGCTTGCCCGCTTCGCCTTTTCAAACCGATTTACCATAATAAAATAACTAAATAAGAATAACACTATGGATATTAATACTAACGAAGTGAAAGGGTTCTACAAACTCTCTTGGGTACAACGAATCGGATTCGGTTCCGGCGATTTGGCCCAAAACTTGATTTATCAGACGGTAGCGCAATACCTGCTTATTTTTTATACGAATGTTTACGGTCTTCCTGCCGCAACAGCTGCGGTTATGTTTCTCATCGTCCGATTGGTGGATGTTGCTTGGGATCCGCTCGTGGGCGCTTTCGTAGATAAACACAATCCAAAGATCGGGAAGTATCGCAGTTATTTGATTCTGGGCGGGATTCCGCTGACGGGATTCGCTATTCTTTGTTTTTGGAACGGATTTTCCGGCTCGTTACTTTATGCATATATTACCTACGTGGGACTATCCATGTGTTATACCTTGATAAATGTTCCCTACGGAGCATTGAACGCTTCGCTGACGCGCGACACCGATGAAATTACAAAACTCACGTCTGTACGTATGTTTTTGGCCAACCTCGGCGGCTTGGCGGTGGCCTATGGTATTCCTATCATCGTAAAGATGCTTTCGCCCAACGGAAAAATCAACTCTCCGGAATCGGGTAGCGCTTGGTTTATTACCATGACTATTTATGCTATTGCCGGTTTAGCTTTACTGATTTTCTGTTATACGCAAACGAAGGAAAGGGTAGTCATGGACGAAAAAGAGACCTTACAAGTGAAAGTTTCCGATTTGTTTAAGGAATTTATACACAATCGTCCTTTACGCGTTTTGGCATTCTTTTTTATTACCGCTTTTGCCATGATGGCGATAGGAAATTCAGCCGGTTCTTATTATATGATTTACAATGTGCAAGCGCCCGATTGGTTACCCTATTTTGCAGCGCTCGGCTCTATTCCCGCATTTATATTTCTGCCTATGGTGCCGGCCATCAAACGAGCGATCGGCAAAAAACAAATGTTCTATGTATTTCTTTCCGTTGCCATTATGGGAATGGCTATGCTTTATGTGATTTCGGTCATACCGACGCTCAAAACGCAGGTGTGGTTGGTATTAGTTGCTCAATTTGTAAAATCAACCGGAGTAATTGTTGCCACAGGCTATATGTGGGCATTGGTGCCTGAAGTCATATCGTATGGGGAACATACCACCGGAAAAAGAATATCGGGAATAGTCAATGCGTTAACGGGAATTTTCTTTAAGGCCGGAATGGCTTTGGGTGGGGTTGTTCCCGGATTCGTGCTGGCATTTGTGAATTTCGACGAAAAAAATGAGGTCACACAGTCGGCTCTTGCTCAACAAGGAATTTTATGGCTCGTTGCGGTAATCCCCGCTATATTGCTCCTTCTCGCTATGTTTATTATCTCCAAATACGAATTGGACGATCAAGTAATTGACAAAATCAATAGAGAGATTGAAGAGAGAAGCTCTGTTAAATAATTATGAATTATGAATTATAAATTATGAAATATGTCATTGCGGACGTAGCGCAGCGAAGACCCGCAATCCCTTGATAACAAAATAGTCAAATTATGAATTATAAATTATTATTTTTACTTTTATTTACAAGTCTGTTCGCTTGTACCCCGTCGGCAAAAATATCAACGCCGACATTAAAAGACGCTTTGGCCGGAAAATTCCGGATCGGGACTGCTATCAATGATGAACAGGCATCGGGAAAAGATACATTGTCCGTTAATGTAATAACTCAACAGTTCAACTCCATCACTGCAGAGAACTGTATGAAAAGCGAAGTGATTCAACCTCAAGAAGGAGTCTTTGATTTCACGCAAGCCGACCGGTTCGTTGATTTCGGAATGAAAAATAACATGTATATCCACGGACATACCTTAGTCTGGCATTCGCAAGTTCCCGCTTGGTTTTTTGTTGATGACCAAGGGAATGACGTTTCCCGCGACGTATTGATCGAGCGAATGAAAAACCATATCTTTACATTGGTCGGTCGTTACAAAGGAAAAGTCAAAAGCTGGGATGTAGTGAACGAAGCGATTATGGACGACGGCTCTCTGCGTCAAAGTAAATTTTATACAATCATCGGCGAAGACTATATCCGTTTAGCGTTTGAATTTGCGCACGAAGCCGACCCGGATGCCGTTTTGATTTACAACGACTATTCAATGGCGCACGAAGACAAACGAAACGGCGTAGTGAAAATGGTTCAAAACCTTAGGGAACAGGGAGTAAAGATAGATGGAATCGGGATGCAAGGACACTTGAATATGACTTTTCCGCCGATTGATGAATTTGAAAAAAGTCTGCTGGCATTTGCCGATTTAGGAGTGCAAGTAATGATCACCGAGTTGGATCTTACGATATTGCCTTCTCCTCAACCGGGGGTCAACAGCGCCGATGTCTCTCTTGATTACGAATATCAAAAACAAATGAATCCCTATCCCGACGGATTGCCCGACTCTGTTGCCACGGCATGGACCAACCGCTACAATGAATTTTTCCGACTGTTTTTGAAACACAGCGATAAAATCAGTCGCGTCACCTTGTGGGGAGTAACAGACAATCAAACTTGGAGAAACAACTGGCCCATGCGCGGTCGAACCGATTATCCTTTGTTGTTCGATCGCAATTATCAGCCCAAAACGATTGTTAAACAGATAATAGATATGGCCGGAACTGTGAAATAAACAACGTAAGAGTCTGGTTAAGTAAATTTCTGAAAATTCTTTCGGTTTTTTTATATAGGAAATCCGGAAGAATCTGTACCTTTGTAACATAAAATTTTAAAAAACTGAAATGAAAAAGGTAGAAAAAGAAAAAGGAAAGAAAAAAGTTACCAAACAAGTAAAAAAAGAAAAAGTATTATCTGCAAGGGATAGGATTAAGCCCAGAGGATTAGCCGGATTGTATAAAGGTAAAATCTTTTACGACAAAGACGAAGATATTTTCAATTTAGGTTTATGAATGATGGTTATTTACTTGATACTCATATATTGATTTGGTTATTGGATGACGATGACCGCCTTAATGAAAATATACGTGATGATATTGATTATTTTCAATATACATATTATGCAAGTGTGGAATCATTACGAGAAATTGTTATCCTGCAATCATTAAAGAAAATATCCTTTGCTCTGACAATAAATAAAATAATTACCGATTTGCAAAAACGACAAATCGGTATTTTACCTGTTGAGGCGGTTCATATTAAGGAATTGGAAAAATTACCGATACTTAACATTAACGGGAAAAAACATGAAGACCCTTTTGACAGATTATTAATATCCCAAGCTATTGCTGGCAAATATACGATTATCAGCTCCGATTCTAAGTTTCCATATTACAAAGATTACGGATTAAAATTACTTGTGAACTAAAAATAACATTCCAGCTTTAGCCTTCTGCTTTGCCTATACACATAAAAATTATATAAATAAATGAAAACACCGAGATATTTAGTTCCGAACGATTACATGGCAGATCCTGCCGTACATGTTTTTAACGGTAAATTGTACATTTATCCCTCCCACGACCGCGAAAGCGGTATTCCGGAAAACGATAACGGCGATCATTTTGATATGAAAGACTATCATGTATTTTCATTAGACGATGTAGAAAACGGCGAAGTAACCGACCACGGCGTTATTTTAGATGTAAAGGATATTCCTTGGGCGGGACGCCAACTGTGGGATTGCGATGTGGCGCATAAAAACGGTAAATATTATTTGTATTTCCCGCTTAAAGATAAAAACGATATTTTTCGTATCGGAGTCGCCGTTGCCAATCGTCCCGAAGGACCTTTTACTCCCCTGCCCGATCCGATTCGCGGAAGTTACAGCATTGATCCTTGCGTATTGGAAGAAGACGGCGAATACTACATGTATTTCGGCGGATTATGGGGCGGACAATTGCAACGCTACCGCAATAACAAAGCATTGGAAAGCGCTTCTTTCCCTGCTGATAATGAACCGGCTATTCCTCCCCGCGTAGTGAAACTGAGCGACGACATGCTTCAGTTTGCCGAAGAACCCCGACCGGTAGTTATTTTGGATGAAAACGGTCGGCCGCTCACTTCCGGCGATAGTCAACGCCGCTTCTTCGAAGCGTCTTGGATACACAAATACAAAGGAAAATATTACTTTTCATATTCCACCGGCGATACGCACTTGTTGTGCTATGCGATCGGCAATAATCCCTACGGGCCGTTTACCTACCAAGGCGTAATCTTGACTCCGGTTGTCGGATGGACAACGCATCACGCCATCGTGGAATTTAAAGGAAAAGGATACCTTTTTCATCACGACTGTGTTCCTTCCGGCGGAAAAACGTGGTTACGAAGCCTCAAAGTTGCGGAATTGAACTATAACCCCGACGGAACGATCCAGACCATCAAAGGGGAGTTGTGAAAGAATTATGAATTATGAATTATGAATTATAAATAATGAATAGCGTGTCATCCCGCGCTTGACGCGGGATCCTCTCTTAAAACTTTATTCTTATCAAGGGATTGCGTGTCAAGTACGCAATAACATAATAATTCATAATTTATAATTCATAATTTATAATTCATAATTTATAATTCATAATTTATAATTCATAATTTATAATTCATAATTATTTTGATAGTGTTTATCGGCCCAATCAAGAATAATTTTGGCTTGATCCAAACTGTCTTGCACTACTTTATAACGTGTAACGCCATCATATCCTAAGGACTTATGTAACAGATCATAAGCATTTAATAAAATGCGAGGCATTTTGCCGTCTTTTTGGGCAATAGCCGCTTGATAATCGTTGAAATCGGGGCGTTGCCCCCTTTTCATTTTTGGACGAACGCCGAGTACTGCATCCAATGCGATTAACACGCCGTTCCACGCCGTATTCCCGGCCATTCGAACATATTTACTGTCGTTGTAATAATCGCCGTCTTTTCCGGCTTTTTCCGAAAGTATCTGCCTTGCATTTTGCAGATAACGTTCAGCTTCACGAATGGGATGTTTCAATTCAGTCATAGTTATTGTATTTTGCGGAACAAATTTACAATTTATTTTCCGGAAAAGAAACGGTTATAGGTAAAATTATGTAAATTTGCACGTGTATCTTGCGAATAGGTAATACCATAAAGATTAATAATCCGAATATTACATGAAACTGAAAGAAAATTATAAATGGTCGTTGGTCGTTCCGACCAGTATGGGGATTCGTTTGACGCCTGTCGCTCAAGGTCAACCCATTCACAAGAGTGATCAATTGTTTATGCAGGCGACAAGCGCCGAAACGAATGTAGCAAGTGTTTCCGCTTACTTAGGATTACCGGTCAAAGTGTTAACCACGTTTGTAAAAGGCAGTCCGATTGCTCAATTCATCAAAGATAACTTGCGCAGCCGCCACTTGAATTACGAAGGAAAAGAAGTGGAACAAGGCGGCCCTTGGGGATTTCGTCACCAAATCAATATTGCAGACAGCGGTTTCGGCTCGCGCGGGCCTCGCGTTTGGAACGACCGTAGCGGAGAAGTCGGTCGAACATTGAATATAAAAGATTTTGACTTGGATCGTCTCTTTAACCGGGAAGGAGTACAAATACTGCATCTTTCGGGTTTGATCGGAGCCTTATCACCCGATATCGGTCGCTTCTGTTTGGAATTGGCTCGCGTCGCAAAAAAATACGGCACAAGAATATCGTTTGACTTAAACTACCGGGCTTCTTTTTGGGAAGGCAGAGAACAAGAATTGAGCGAAATTTTCAGAGAAATCACTTCTGTTTCAGATATATTAATAGGAAATGAAGAAGACTTCCAACTCTGTCTGGGTATTGAAGGGCCTAAAGTCGGCAATAAAGATATTGCCGCTACAATCGAAAACTTCAAAGGAATGATTTTGAATATAAAGAAAGCGTTTCCGAATATCTCCATATTTGCCAATACATTACGTGAGGTAGTTAATGCGAATGAACATTTGTGGGGCGCTGTTTTGCTGGCAGATGAAGAATGGCAGGTGATTGAACCGCGTTCCATCGCCGTACTTGATCGAATCGGCGGAGGCGACGGTTTTGTTGGCGGATTACTTTACGGCATACTGAAAGGCTGGGAACCGGAAAAATGGGCGCAATTTGCATGGGCGACCGGAGCGCTGGCGACCACTTTCATTACCGATTACGGACAACCGACCGACGAGGAACAGGTATGGAGTATTTGGAAAGGAAATGCAAGAGTGGTAAGGTGAAATATGAATTACGAATTATGAATTATAAATTATGAATTATTAATATGGAGAAATCAGTTGACATCGGTTTAATCGGTTTAGCCGTAATGGGCGAAAACTTAGCGCTTAACATGGAGAGTAAAGGATTTACGGTGGCTGTTTATAACCGTACCGTTTCCAAAGTGGATGATTTTGTGAACGGGCGAGGTAAAGGGAAGAATTTTATCGGCGCTCATTCGGTTGAAGAATTATGTCAATCGCTTAAACGTCCGCGCAAAGTGATGTTGCTGGTAAAAGCCGGTCAAGCGGTGGATGATTTTATCGAACAAATCATCCCTTTCCTTGAAGCCGGCGATGTTATTATTGATGGCGGAAACACGCATTTCTCCGATACAATCCGCCGCACGGCATACGTAGAAAGTAAAAGCTTACTGTACATCGGAACCGGGGTATCCGGCGGTGAAGATGGCGCTCTGAGAGGCCCTTCGATCATGCCCGGAGGTTCAAAACCGGCTTGGAAATTGGTAAAACCGATCTTTCAAGCGGTTTGCGCCAAAGCCGACGGCGCTCCCTGTTGCGATTGGGTCGGTGAAAACGGAGCGGGCCACTTCGTAAAAATGGTACATAACGGCATCGAATACGGAGATATGCAGTTGATTTGCGAGGTCTATCAAATCATGAAAGACTTGTTGGGCATGTCGGCTTCGGAAATGCACGATGTATTCAAAGAATGGAATGAAGGAGAATTAGACAGTTATCTGATTGAAATCACGCGCGATATTCTTGCCTATAAAAACGAAGAAGGCGAAGTGGTCGTTGATAAAATCTCAGATACGGCCGGACAAAAAGGTACGGGCAAGTGGACGTGCGAGGCTGCATTGGACTTGGGTATTCCTTTGACTTTAATCGGAGAATCGGTATTTGCCCGTTGCCTTTCCGCGCAAAAAGATGAACGTGTGATTGCATCCGAACAATTAAACGGCCCGAAGCCTGTATTTACCGGCGATAAAACGGCTTTTATCAATGATTTAAAAAATGCTTTATATGCTTCCAAAATTGTTTCGTATGCGCAAGGGTATCTGTTGATGCGCGAAGCCGCCAAAGAATACAAATGGAATCTGAATAACGGAGGCATTGCCTTGATGTGGAGAGGAGGATGCATCATTCGTTCCGTTTTCCTCGGAAAAATTAAAGAGGCGTTTGATAAAAATCCGGGCTTAGCGAACCTCTTGCTCGACCCGTTCTTTAAAGAAAAAGTAACTTCGGCTCAAGAAAGTTGGAGAAGAGTGGTTATGGCAGCAATTATGAACGGTATTCCAATCCCTGCCTTGTGTTCCGCTCTTAATTATTACGACGGTTATCGTGCGGAAAGACTTCCGGCGAATTTGCTCCAAGCGCAACGCGACTATTTCGGAGCGCATACCTACGAGCGAGTTGACAAGCCGCGCGGCGTATTTTTCCATACCAACTGGACCGGTCGAGGAGGAGACACGTCTGCTTCGACTTACGTTGTATAACTTGGAATTTGTTTATTTCAGTCCTGCCATCCGAAAGCAAATGCGTTGTCCTGCATCCATTTGCCTTGCGCCTTCAATAATTGCTCGATAATATCGCGTCCGACGCCGTGTCCGCCGTTTTTCGGGGAAATATAGCGGGCGATCGCCTTAATTTCGGGAACAGCATCGGCCGGACAGGCCGGAAGACCGACCAATTGCATCACTTGATAATCGGGCAAATCATCGCCCACAAAACAGACTTCCTCCGCATATAATCCCGTTTTTCGAAGAAAATCGGAAAAGTCCTTCTTCTTATTTACGGATTTCAAATAAAGGTATTGAAATCCGAGACTTTCGAAACGTTTTCGAATCGCCGTCGAACCGCTTCCGGAAATAAGTCCTAAAATAATTCCCTGTTTTACGGCCAATTGCATGGCATAGCCGTCCTTTGTATTAATCACTCGCATTGTTTCGCCGGAAGGATTCAACGGAGTAGAATCGGTGGAAAGCACGCCGTCCACAGAAAATACAATGCCTTTTATTTTTGTCAAATCGAAATCAATAGGATCCATAATTTCGGGAAATAGGTTTTTATCGTGTGTAAAAATACAAATTAGCAGGCAAACAAACAAATTTTTTTTGTACTTTTGCAAAAAATAACCTATGAAAGCAGCAAGATTACTAATCACAGCCATTTTTATCGTTACACTCAATCTGTTTATCCCGGAAACAACTTGGGGACAACCGGGTTTCGGCGTTGAACAATTTGTATTCCCCCAAGCCGGCGAATCGTCTTATTTCCCTTTGATTGTTAATGAAAAACCAGTTCCTGTTTTGACGGATAAACAAGAGGACAAAGGGGTTCTCCGTGCGGTCGCCGACTTAAAAGACGATTTTCGCAAAGTATCCGGCAACACACCCTCCGACAGAGTCGGTAAACAAGCCGTGATTATAGGAACAATCGGTAAATCCGCGATGATTGACCGAATCATTCAAAACGGACAAATAGACGGCAAGGAATTAAAAGGAAAAAATGAAAAATACGTGATTACTACCGTTTCGAATCCGGCGGAAGGCATAGAAAAAGCCTTGGTTATTGCCGGAAGCGACAAACGGGGAACGATTTACGGTATTTACGAATTATCGTCCCAAATCGGAGTTTCTCCGTGGTATTATTGGGCGGATGTTCCGGTAGTCAAGCAAAAAAATTTATTTGTAAAACCCGGGAGCTATACCGACGGAGAACCGGCGGTCCGTTATCGGGGTATCTTCTTGAACGACGAAGCGCCGGCATTGAGCGGCTGGGCAGACGCCACTTTCGGCGGATTCAATCATTCATTTTACGAAAAACTGTTTGAATTGATTTTGCGTCTGAAAGGAAATTTCTTATGGCCGGCCATGTGGGGAAGCGCTTTCTACGACGATGATCCGTTAAACGGAACCTTGGCCGACGAATACGGAATCGTCATGGGAACTTCTCACCACGAACCGATGGGGCGCGCGCATGACGAATGGCGACGCTACGGAAAAGGCGATTGGAACTACGATAAAAATCCGGAAGTTTTGCGCAATTTTTGGACGGAGGGAATGGAACGGATGAAAGATTTTGAAACGGTCGTTACGGTCGGGATGCGCGGCGACGGCGACGAACCCATGAGTGAAAAAAGTAACATCGCCTTATTAGAGAAAATCGTAAAAGACCAACGAAACATAATCGCTAAAGTAACAAAGAAAAAAGCGGAAGAAACGCCGCAAGTATGGGCTTTGTACAAAGAAGTGCAAGATTACTACGACAAAGGCATGCGCGTACCCGACGATATAACGCTCCTGTTGTGCGACGATAATTGGGGAAATGTGCGAAAACTGCCCGACTTGAACGCTCCGAAACGAAAAGGCGGATACGGTATATACTATCATTTCGACTACGTAGGCGCGCCGCGCAATTCGAAATGGATAAATATCAGTCCGATTCCTCGCGTTTGGGAACAAATGAATTTGACCTACCGATACGGAGTTGATCGAATTTGGGTGGTTAACGTCGGCGATTTGAAGCCGATGGAATACCCCATCAGCTTTTTCTTGGATATGGCTTGGAATCCCGACCGGTTTAATCCGGAGAATCTGTCGTTGCATACCGAACAATGGTGCGCCCGGCAATTCGGAGAAAAATACGCCAAAGAATCTGCCCGCATGATCAATCTTTATTCGAAATACAATCGTCGCGTTATACCCGAATGGCTGAACGAAAAAACCTACAGCTTAGAAAATTATAATGAGTTTGAACGGGTAACGAACGATTACCGGGATTTGGCGACAGATGCGTTGCGTTTGTATAATCAAATCGAACCGGAATATCGGGACGCTTTCGACCAATTGGTTTTATTCCCCATCAATGCCTGCGCGAATCTGTATGAAATGTACTATGCCGTTGCGCAAAACCGTTATTATGCGGAGAAAAAAGATATTCGTGCAAACGCTTGGGCGGACAAAGCCAAGGCTTGTTTTGATCGGGATTCGTTACTGACCGTTCACTATAACCGGCAAATAGCCGGAGGAAAATGGCCGCACATGATGGATCAAACCCGCATCGGTTATACCAATTGGCAACAACCGCCGTATAATGTGATGCCGGAAGTCGAATACGTCGCCGCTTCTCCCCGATCGCCGCTGTTCATTGAAAAAGACGGATACGTATCCATGGAAGCCGAACATTATTCGCGATTGCAAAACGGACGGACGATTGCGTGGAAAGTAATTCCCGATTTGGGAAGAACGCTTTCGGGAATGACGACCTTTCCCGTAACCGTGACCCCTGCTCCCGACGATCCGGTGTATCTTGAATACGATCTTGAATTAACAAGCGAAGGCCCGTGCCGGTTGAATGTTCTTCTTTCCCCGACATTGAATTTCAATGCGAACAAAGGTTTGCGCTATGCCGTATCTTTTGACGGAGGCGAAGAGCAAATCGTCAATTTCAACGGAGATTACCGAGGCGAATTGGGACAATGGCAAGCGGAAGGTATCATCCAATCGTCAACTGAACACCGGCTTTCCAAAGGAAAGCATGTTTTACGCTTCCGGATATTAGACCCCGGCATTGTTTTGCAAAAAATCATTCTGGATACGGGCGGTTTGAAACCCAATTATCTGGGCGCTCCCGAAAGTGAATTTTAATAATATAAAAAGAAAAATAAATATGGAAAAAACGTGGCGATGGTTTGGTAAAAAAGACAAAATAACGCTTCCGATGCTTCGGCAAATCGGAGTAGAAGGAATTGTTACCGCTCTGCATGATATTCCCAACGGAGAAATTTGGTCATCGGAAGCAATCCTTGACTTGAAACAATACATCGAAGCCGCCGGATTGCATTGGTCGGTCGTGGAAAGCCTTCCCGTAAGCGAAGCAATCAAATATGCCGGCAAAGAACGGGAGCGGTTGATTGAAAACTACAAAATAAGTTTGGCTAATTTGGGAAAAGCGGGAATTAAAACCGTGTGTTACAATTTCATGCCGGTCATTGATTGGGCTCGTACCGACTTAAATCATCCTTTGGAAGACGGCTCTTCTTCCCTTTTTTTTGATAAAATACGCTTTGCCTATTTTGATTGTTGTATTCTGAAACGCGAAGGAGCTGAAAACGATTATACCGACGACGAAATGCGGCGGGTCCGCCAATTGGATCAAGTTATAACCGAAAAGGAAAAAGATATTTTGATTGATACGATTATCGTGAAAACCCAAGGGTTTGTCAACGGGAACATCAAAGAAGGAGACCAAAACCCCGTAGCGATATTCAAACGCTTGTTAGCGTTGTATAAAGGAATTGATAAAGAAATGCTGCTTAGCAACATGCAATATTTTCTGGAGCAAATCATGCCGGTTTGTGAAGAGTATGGCGTCAACATGTGCGTTCACCCCGACGATCCGCCTTGGCCCTTGTTCGGACTGCCGCGGATTGTCACCGGAAAAGAAGACATTCGCCGGATTTTGCAAGCGGTTGATAATCCGCACAACGGATTGACGTTTTGCGCCGGTTCGCTCAGCGCCGGGGTTCATAACAATGTGCTTCAATTAGCGGAAGAATTTGCTTCCCGGACTCGTTTTGTCCATCTTCGCAGTACGCATGTTTTTGATAACGGCGATTTTATCGAAGCTTCTCATCTGGGAGGGCGCGGACATTTGATTGAACTGGTTCGCATTTTCGAAAAGAAAAATCCCGGTTTACCCATGCGCGTAGATCACGGACGCTTGATGCTCGACGACAAAGACAAAGACTACAATCCGGGCTATTCGTTTCTCGGTCGAATGTTTGCTTTAGCTCAAATGGATGGCGTTATTGCCACGGTGAAAGACGAATTGCAACGAAACCGGATTTAACAAACAATAGTAAAGCATCAATTCCGACAAGTCCCGCAGGGACGACACTTTATTAACCGTAGGTGAAGCGGCAGCGTAACCTACGGTACAGCAAGACGCCAATTCCGACAAGTCCCGCAGGGACGACACTTTATTAACCGTAGGTGAAGCGACAGCGCAACCTACGGTTGTACGAATGAAATCAATAGGCCGATATACCTATCCCTCGAAAAGGGAACATATATATAAAATAAATATAAACTTTTAAAACCAAAACACTATGAGTTACGTCCAACTTCTTATTCATGCCGTTGTTCGCACTTACAAAAGCGAGAACACATTGCCCACTGATGACCGTGTGAAATTCCTCTATCAAGACATGTATGGAATTATTAAAAACAAAAACGGTTATCTGTATCGTATCAATTCGATGAGCGACCATGTTCATCTGTTGTTCACAATACCCCCGGTTATTGCATTATCTGATTTCATGAGAGCGTTAAAAGCATCTTCAAGCAAAATAATTAAATCGGCAGACGGTTTCGAAGAATTTAAAGCATGGGGAGAAGGATATGCAGCTCTTTCTTACAGTTTGAGAGATAAGGATAGGATTGTCAAATATATTATAAATCAACAGGAGCATCATATAAAAGTAACATTTAAGGATGAATACAAAACATTTATCAAAGAAATGGGATTGGAGTTTGATGAACGCGATTGGGAGAGATAATAAAGTGTCGTCCCTGCGGGACTCGGATGATCGGCGTCGAAAAAATACGATAGAACAAAATAAGAATATTTAATTCATTTTTAGAATAATTTAATACAATTCTTTGTACAATACATAAAAAATGACATACCTTTGCGCCTGTATTTAACAAATTTATTTTTATTTAAAATATCATTTATTATGAAAAAGAGGTTTTTTATCACAATTCTATTTGTGAGTTTATTTATTTCGGCAAATTCCGTTTTTGCTTCAAGCGTTTATCAAAACAGCCAAACGACGACTACAACTGCAAAGGCAGCAAAGAAGACGGATGATCAAACTGCGGCAGACAAGCAAGCGAAAAAAGCGGCAAAACAAGCAAAAGACGCAGACAAGCAAGCGAAGAAAGCCAAAAATGCACAAAAAAAGGCTAAAAAAGAAGCAAGGAAAGCGCAGGATGCACAAAAAAAGGCTAATGCCTCCGCTTCCGGTACATCGCAAACGAAATAACGAATGTAATGCAATGAGAAGAAAAAGCGGTCTCTTGAAAGGGTATATCCGACCTCAAGAGACCGCTTGTTTTTTTCAAATATTGGAAAATTTAAGAATTTACTTTATCTTTGCCGCATCAATTTCAAACACCAACAAATATGTTAACTGAATCGGACTTTCTGCAATTAAAAGAAAAAGGTATTTCCGGCGAACGGATACAAGAACAATTGGCCTGTTTCAAAAACGGCTTTCCTTATTTAACGGTTCAAGCTTCCGCATCCGGGGAAAAAGGAATCCTCCGGATTCCCGAAAACGAACAATCCGCGTACTTGAAGGGTTGGGACGACTATTTGAAAAGCGATAAAACGATACTCAAATTTGTTCCCGCATCGGGTGCGGCCAGTCGAATGTTCAAAAATTTATTCGAATTTCTCGATTCGGAAGAAACAACGCCCGGAACGCCGTTTTTGAAAACATTCTTTGAAAACATTCGTCAATTTGCTTTCTACGACCGATTGCAAGCGGTTTGCATGGAAAATGAAAACCGTACCATCGAAGAATTAACGGCAACGGCCGACTACAAGAAAATCCTTAGAAATCTGCTGTTTACTCCGGGACTTAACTACGGACAACTGCCCAAAGGCCTGCTCCTCTTCCACCGGTATCCCGAAGGAGCGCGTACCGCTATGGAAGAACATTTGGTCGAGGGCGCTTTGTATGCCTGCAACGCAACCGGTCAAGTGAATCTCCACTTCACGGTTTCACCCGAACACCGCGAATTGTTTCGTCAAACAGCCGAAGCAAAAGCCAAAGCATACGAACAACGCTTGGGCGTAAAGTATCGCATTGACTTCAGCGAACAAAAACCGTCAACCGATACGATTGCCGCCGATTCGGAAAATCGTCCTTTTCGCGACAACGGAAAGTTGGTGTTCCGTCCCGGAGGACACGGCGCTTTGATCGAAAATTTGAACGATATATCCGCCGACGTAGTCTTTATCAAAAACATTGACAATGTAGTGCCGGATTCGTTCAAGACGATAACGGTTCATTACAAAAAGCTGATTGCCGGCGTATTGATTTCTTACCAACAAAAGATTTTCAATTACCTGCATCGGATTGATTCCGGAAAATACGACCATAAAGAATTATTGGAAATGCTGTATTTCCTCCAAAATGAACTTTGCATTAAAAATCCGGAAACCAAGATACTGGAAGACGCGGAATTAACGCTTTACATCAAATCGAAACTCAATCGCCCCTTACGGGTTTGCGGAATGGTAAGAAATCAGGGCGAACCGGGAGGCGGCCCTTTCTTGACCGTTAATTCCGACGGAACCGTTTCGCCGCAAATACTCGAAAGTTCTCAAATTGACTTGAAAAACCCGGCCATGAAGCGATTATTCGAACAAGGCACCCATTTCAATCCGGTAGATTTAGTTTGCGCTCTGCGAAACTACAAAGGCGAGAAATTCGATTTGACTCGCTACATAGACAAAAATACCGGATTTATTTCTTCTAAATCAAAAAACGGAAAAGAACTGAAAGCGTTGGAATTACCCGGATTATGGAACGGCTCCATGTCGGATTGGAATACGGTTTTCGTAGAAGTTCCCGTCGAGACGTTTAATCCCGTAAAAACGGTAAACGATTGGTTGCGTCCGGAACACCGGTGAAACCCCCCATCCGAATTATTGACCCGAATCTTACGAATTGACACCTATTGCGCCTACCGACATCCTCAAATCGGGGGCGCATGTTATTTTTTGCCGGATTTTCGATCACAAAAATACAAATTACAGCGATATTAACCGACAACTTGACATTTATTGTTCGCACATAAAAATCTACAATGTGACAATCGTTAAGTCACTTTCATACACAAACAGACATAAAAAAGTCGTTTTGTGTATAAAGTCTAAAATGTGAGAAACGATTTCCGTGCAGATAGTCAAATGTGGTATTTATTCTTATCATTTAACTTGAAGTGCAAAAATGCTTTTCATATATTTGCACAATAAATAATTTATATGTAATTAACCCTTTTCGATTTGAAAAATGAGTAACAACAATTCAACGAAACCCGCGCTACCCCTCAATTCGTTTTTCTCAAAAAGAAAAATTCAAATTCGTTTTACGTGCAAACTGAAATTTTGGAATATAAACATAATTTAATAATTAAACATTTAAGTTACTAACAATCGTATGAAAAAAATCTATCTGATCTTATTTGTTGTGTCTCTTTTCGCTGTCAGCGTTAAAGCACAAGTCAAAATCGGTGGCAATGCTACCGTAGCTCCGGAAAAGGGAGCCGTTCTTGAACTGCAAAGCGACAATAGCGGGTTTTTGCCTTCCCGCGTTGCGTTAACTAAGTTAAGTGAAGCGACTCCCCTTCCTGCTCATGTGGAAGGGATGGTGGTTTACAACACCGCTTCGGTCCCTGCCGAAAATTTGCAACCCGGACTTTATTACAATACCGGTCAGCAATGGGTACGTCTCTACACAAGTCCTATTACGGAAAGCTGGTTTTATATGCCTTCAATCGCGTTTGATACCGCTACCGAAGGTACTTTCACGAAAGATTTATATGCCGAATTTAAGAAGCAGTTGAACGACGAGACCAACGACAATGCCGTACCAAGCGACAACGCTCCTGCGAAGGCTTTAGCTTCCGTTCCGGCGGCAACGGATTTATATTATTACGTAACCGCTTATGACCCGGATGTGTTCGGAGATATATCCATCACCGCTTCCGGGGTGATGACTTATACGGTGAAAGCGCCGGCAACCGATGAAACGCTTTTGAACATCGTATTCGTAGAAAAATAATTTTTATCTCAACGGGATTGCGTCCAAAGTCTCCGGTATCAAAACGGACGCCGGATGCAATCGCGCAAAAAAAATAAAAACCTATGAATACAAAAAAATATTTGAAACTCATACCGATAGCGGCCCTGCTGCTGTTCGGTATTTTTTCCGTAAAGGCGCAGAATCCCGGAAACCTTTCGACGCCGATGGAACTTTGGTTGAGAGCCGACAGTGGAGTTACTACCGTAAGCAATTCGGTAACCGATTGGGCAGACCAATCGGGAATGGGAAGAAACTATACCGGGAGAAGTCCCGTTGGGACTAACGTTTATCCGACTTTCAATCAATCCACCTATTTGAGAAATTTCCAGCCTTCCATTGATTTCAGAAGTACAGCTTATCAAAAATTAGTCGGTCCTGCCAATTTTTTGAATGCCGGTCGGTCATATTATGTGTTTTATGTTTCCGAGACAGATTTATCCGGTACTTTCAGAACAGTGTATGAATTTAACTCGGCACGCAATAACAATATCGGATGGCTTAACGGTAATCCTTCTGTATATATTCAAGGCAACGGTAACAATCATCAAGGCAACAACGGTCGCTTGTATGGGATTAATGCGGTTTTTCTTCCAAACTCGACGACTGTCAGGCCGCAGTTGTATATGAACGGCGTTGTGAATGCGACTAATTTCACGGCACGAATTCTTGGTACCGGAAGCGGAGCAGGAGTTATCGGCTCCTCTACTTCGGCAAACAACGACAATTATCTGTTTTACGGAAATATTCAAGAAATTATAATTCTGTCGGGCGTTGCGGGAAATCAATTTAATCCGGATGATATTAACAAAGTTTATTCCTATCTTTCTATCAAATACGGTATTCCGGTAGAAAATCTCAATTATGTTAACTCGGCCGGAACCGTCATTTGGGACAGGACCGGAAGCACCAACGCCGGATATAATAACAATATCTTCGGTATCGGACGCGACGATGCTTTCGGTTTGAATCAAGTGCAAAGTCGCAATTCGGAAACGGAATTGATTACCGTGTTTAAAGGCGATGCGCTTGCAACATTAAACGATAAAAACAGCGATGCGCTCTCCGATAAAACGTTTCTGATGCTTGGATCAGACGGTTTGACCGCAAATACCAGTTACGTACAGCCGGCCGGTACAGCCTATGCGGACGGCGCGATTACTACGGATAGAATCAACACCCATTCGGCTACCTATAAGGCGCAGATTACGACAAGCGGCGCTTCCGCTCCCGGCGGCAGTCAAACGGTCGGTATTAAAATAGTATCCACAAGCGCCAAATACGTGCTTGTTTCCGCCGATCCCGCATTTCCGAAAGCATCCACCCGTATGTATCCCATCACCAACCTCACGGCAACCAATGTGCTGATCAACAACGGCGATTACCTCACGCTTGCCGGTTATGAGACAAGCCCCGGAGGCTTAGACTTGGGGGCCGGCGGCTATACCTTGGATTTGTGGGTGGACGGCGATCATTCGACAGACATTTCGTGGAACAATATCGAGGCGGCGAATTTTAATCTGGAAAAATTTTCAACCTATGCTCCCATCGTGCGAAATTCCGCATTTAATTTCCACAAGGAATTGTTTTTCGGGAATGCAGCCAGCAGTAAATTACGCACGACGGCCAATTATCCGATTGCATCCGGAAACGGATATTACGTTTTTGCGGTATCGGATTCCCGTGCGGCATTTACTACCGCTGCCACTATATTTACATTCAATAATTCCT
>JGI24699J35502_11133957_pt1 | contig 21311 bp, 12 predicted proteins | sample TergutMp193P4_FD_35502 | JGI IMG/M metagenome (IMG submission 35502)
GGGAACGGGATTACGATATGGTATTGATGCGTTATGCCGAAGTTTTGATGATGCAAGCCGAATGTTACGTTCGTTTGGGCGATCCGGCATCTGCCCGTCCATTTGTAGAACAAATTCGTACGCGTGCCGGCTTAACTACGCCTGAAACCATTGATTTGCAATTTATCAATGACGAGCTGCGAAAGGAATTTGTGTTTGAAGATCACCGCAGAACCGATAACATCCGGTTTGGAGACTTCTTCAATGCTTGGTGGGGAAAGGATGCCGATCCCGCCGATAAACATACCGGTTTATTTCCTATCCCGACTCAGGAAATTGCTAAAAACAATAATTTAAGGCAAAATCCAGGTTACTAAATTACTAAAAACAGGAAAAGATGAAGCTGTATTTCAACATACTACTCTCTATTTGCATAATAATACTTTGTTTATGTTGGAGCTGTAAGGGAGGGGATAATTCGTCTCCTCCCGAAAACTTTACAGTAACGCCTTTCGATCCGCTCCCCGTGTCTAAAAGCAATTCGCAAAAATTGTATGTGCACTATATGCCATGGTTTGAAACGCCTGAAACGAATAATGGTAATTGGGGTTGGCACTGGACGATGAACAATAAGAATCCGGAGCAGATAACCGATAATCGGCGGGAAATCGCCTCTTGGTACTATCCGCTTATCGGACCGTATGCATCGAGCGACCCTGATGTCTTGGAATATCATCTTTTGTTAATGAAATATGCGGGGATTGATGGCGTATTGGTGGATTGGTATGGTTTGCAGGATAAAAATGACTTGCCGGGAATAAAGAAAAATACGGATGCATTGTTCAAAGCAATTGAAAAAACGGGATTGGAATTTGCCATCGTGTATGAAGACCGATTTTTGGAAGGAAGCAAAGGGAATATGATCAGTCTGGCACGTGCTGATATGGATTACCTGCAAAAGAATTATTTTACCAAAAATTATTATACAAAAATAAATGGTAAGCCGTTACTGTTAATTTTCGGTCCGGCTGTTTTGCAAGAACCAAGCGATTGGGAAAGTGTTTTTACGATATTTACTAACCGACCGACATTTTTTACTTTGCAAGACCATATTCATACGGCAAGTACCGTAGCTTCGGGCGAATACATGTGGGTGGATGCCCAAACTCCTGAAAATAAATATGCAGGAGCTTCCGGTTTGCCGCAATTCATTGGAGCCGCTTATCCCGGATACCGGGATTTTTATAAAGAAGGTGGTGATGGAGACGGATACAACATCCATTGGGATTACGACAATGGAAATTTGTACAAAAGTTTACTGGAGCTTGGGAAAATACAAAGTCCGCAATACCTGCAATTGGTTACTTGGAATGATTTCGGCGAAGGGACAATGATTGAGCCTACGATCGAATTTGAATATCTGTTCTTAACTATTAACCAACAGTTTGCTGGTGTATCGTATTCCGATAAAGAATTGAAAATGGTAAAAAATCTCTACGATTTACGAAAAGAATGGAAAGGAGATAATGAGCAAAACAAAAGATTGGATCAAGCATTCTATTATCTTGCTTCACTTCAGCCGGACAAGGCAAATGAACTTTTACAAAAGGTGGCAATAGGAACAAGCAAATAAATAAAAAATACGTATAATGAACAAAATACTATACTTTGGAGTAATCGTTTTTATTTCGCTGGGGTGGAGCTCTTGCAATAATACACCCAAAAACATTACTCTTTCTTCACCGGATGGCAAAACTACTGTGGTTTTCAATTCAGAGAAAGAAACGATATCGTACTCGGTTAGTAAGGAAGGAAAAACTATTATCAAACCTTCCCAATTGGGTTTTGAATTGCAAGATAAAACAGGATTGAACGGAGCATTTGTTGTAAAAAAAGTACTAAATTCTTCCTTCGATGAAACTTGGGAACCAGTATGGGGAGAAGAAAAACAAATACGAAACCATTACAACGAAGTAAAAATCGAATTGCAGGAAAAAGACGGAGAGAAACGCTTATTGAACCTGATTTTCCGCGCTTTCAACGATGGCATAGGTTTTCGTTACGAATTTCCGAAACAAGAGCATCTAAACGATTTTGAGATTACTGCCGAACTGACGGAATTTGCATTGCCGGAGGATTATTCAACTTGGTCGATACCGGCTTATAAAGGTGAATATTATGAGTCGTTGTACCGACAAATTCCTGTCAGCAAGCTGGATACTGCCTCTACACCATTAACTGTTGAAACCGATGCTGGATACTTGGCGATTCATGAAGCGAATCTGACGGATTATGCGGCGATGAATCTCTATCCGGTCAACGGTTCAACCACTTTGAAAACCGATTTAACGCCTTGGTCAACCGGTATCAAAGTCTATGCGCATACACCGTTTGTTTCTCCTTGGAGAATTCTGATTGTTGCGAATGACTTGAACGAATTGGCTAATTCGCGGATTATGTTGAATCTGAACGAACCGAATAAAATAGAAGATACTTCTTGGATTCGCCCTTCCAAATTCATTGGCGTCTGGTGGGGAATGCACATGGAAAAATATACTTGGTCGCAAGGGCCCAAACATGGCGCTACCACTAAAATAGTAAAAAAATATATTGATTTTGCTTCTGCAAATCATATTCAAGGGGTGTTGGTTGAGGGATGGAACTATGGTTGGGATGGCGATTGGGTGAAAAACGGAGATAAATTCAGTTTCACCCATGCTTATCCCGATTTTAACATGGAAGAAATCAGTAAATACGCTTCCATTAAAGGCGTTGAATTAGTTGGACACAACGAAACGGGAGGGGCTGCGATCAACTACGAAAATCAATTGGAAGATGCTTACTCCTATTATAAAAAATACGGAATAAGCATTGTGAAAACCGGTTATGTGAATAATCTTTTAGATAAGAAAGAATTGCACAGCAGTCAATATGGGGTTCGCCATTTCCGGAAAGTCATTGAAACGGCCGCCCGCTACAAAATAATGATTATCAACCATGAACCTGTGATGCCTACGGGTTTACAACGAACATATCCGAATTTAATGAGTCAGGAGGGAGTACGCGGACAGGAGTATGATGCATGGTCGAGAGATGGAGGCAATCCGCCCGAACATACAACTATTCTTCCTTTTACTCGTGGATTAGCCGGTCCGATGGATTTCACGCCTGGCACATTTAATTTCACCAATCCGGTTTATCCTCAAACTCGTGTACAGACAACTATTGCCAAACAATTGGCCTTGTATGTAGTGCTTTACAGTCCGATACAGATGGCTTCGGATCTACCTGAAAATTACGTTAATCAACCAGCTTTCGAATTTATCCGGATAGTTCCCACTGATTGGGAGAAAACAATTATCAAAGATGGAAAAATCGGAGATTATGTGCTGACTGTCCGTAAAGATAAACATTCAGGCGATTGGTTTGCCGGTGCTATTACTGATGAAAATGCCCGCAATCTGAAACTTGATTTCTCTTTCTTGGAAAAAAACAAAATCTATAAGGCAAAAATATTTAAAGACGCACCGGATTCCGATTGGAAAACGAATCCTTACCCTGTTGTAATTGAAGAAATGAATGTCGATTCCAACACTACTTTGGATTTGTATCTCGCTCCCAGTGGCGGAACCGCCATTTGGATTAAAGAAATATAAGCGAGGTTAATCAGTGATCGTTTTTGTCTAAAAATCTTGTCATAGCGGGCTTGACCCGCCTTTCACGGCAAGGATATATACAAACTTGATATATACAATTTCGCATATATTATTTCTTCTTTATTATATTATCCGAGATATTCGGAAGAAAGACAGCCAAAATTCCAAGTAGAGGTAGAAATGCACAAATGTAATACACGGTATCAATTCCCCAATGGTCGGCAAGTTTACCTAAAATTGCAGCACCAAGTCCTCCCATTCCAAAAGAGAACCCATAAAAAAGTCCCGATATCATTCCAAATTTTCCGGGAATTAACTCTTGAGCAAAGACTAAAATAGCAGGGAAAGCCGATGCTAAAATTAATCCGATTATGACGGTCAAAACCCCTGTCCAGAACAGATTTGCATAAGGCAGTATCAGAGTAAACGGAGCTACTCCCAGAATAGAAAACCAGATTACCCGCTTACGTCCGATGCGGTCGCCCATAGGACCTCCTATCAATGTCCCGACAGCTACAGAGAACAAGAAAAGAAAAAGCATATATTGAGCATGCTGCATGCCTATATGAAACTTATGGAACAAATAGAATATATAATAACTATTTAAACTGCTTAGATAGAAGTTTTTTGAAAAAACAAGCAGCAAAAGTATAATGATGGTTTGTGTAATTTTTCGGTGAGAAAAATGACTTTCGTGCCGAATATCTTGTTGAGATTGACGGAAAGTAGATATTTGCCCTCGATACCAGAAGCCAACCTGTAACAATACAATCATAGCCAAAAATGCAAAAGGTGAAAACCAACTGACACTGGTTTTCGTATGCGGAATTACAATCCATGCTGCTAACAATGGTCCCATTGCAGCTCCAACATTTCCGCCAACCTGAAAAATAGATTGAGCTAATCCGAAACGACCTTCCGAAGCAATCCGGGAAACCCGTGCCGCTTCCGGATGAAAAATAGACGAACCCATGCCCACCAACATCGCCGCCAACAGAAGGTAAGGATAATTTCCGGCAAAAGCCAACATTAAAATGCCGCTCAACGTGCATGCCATGCCAATTACCAATGAAAATGGCTTAGGATGCTTATCCGTATAAATTCCAACAACAGGTTGAAGCAATGATGCTGTAATTTGATATGTGAGGGTTATAAATCCTATTTGAGCAAAGCTAAGATCGAAATCAACCTTCAACATAGGATATACAGCCAGAATAAGCGATTGCATCATATCATTCAGAAAATGAGAAAAACTGATTGATGCTAATACCCTATATCTCGGATGATTAACAGTGGATTCTTTTTTGTTTTGCATATAAATATAGTAGATTTTGACCAACAAAGGTACAAGAAAAAGAGAAATTTTTTCATAGTAAAGAATAAAAATTATTTTTTCTGGGTGAGCCAAACGTGTGTTTTTAATTATTTTTAAGGAATTTCACTGCCAAATTGTAACTACTCAGCCCTCTTGTTACCTCGTGCAACTAATTTGAGCGCCAAGAAAGGGGATTGATTGTTTTTTCTTGCAGTATCGGCTATGGAATGAATCACAGCGTAAGTCACAGCACCCTAGTTTTTCAATATCGCGGTTGACACTCTTCCAATCGCCTGTTTTCCTTCTCGCTATGATAAAGCTTGTAATGAAGAAGACCATTATCTCCTTCTAAAACCTTTATTTTCTCTTCCAACTGATTTATTTTCGCCAGAAGAGTGTTTTTACAAGATACCTTATGTCCGTTATTGATTCTTCAATCATATCGTAATTATGATATATTATTAACGGTAAAAATCATATTTTATTATTTAAAATTATAATAATATGATAATAAACAGATTATACAAAAACTAAATATTTATTAACTTCCCTTATTTGAGGAAAAGAATGATGGCTGAGCAGTTACTAAAAAAGACAGGGGTAATTTATCTGCAAAATCTATGCAGGAAGAAAAAAGTTATGCTATAAAAAAGAGGCTATTCAAGTGAACAGCCTCTTTTCGTACTTAGAATTTTAATCGGTTATTTTACAATAACTTTCATATTTTTAATGATAGCGCCATCTTTTCCTTTCAAAGTGAAGATGTAGGTATCCGTCGTAGCCGGCAAGTTTACTTTCGTCAATTTTCCGGTTACTTTCAAGTTCTTTACAAGTGAGCCTGAGGCATCATGAATAGTTATTATAGCATCTTCAAGCAGAGCTTCATCTATATTTGCGCTTACATAAACTGGAGCTGATTTTGCAGCCGGGTTCGGGTAAACACTGATCGATTGACTTGCTATCTGATTTATTCCTGTAAAATCTGCTACAACAAGCTGAATAATAACGTCATCAGCGGCAAAATAGATTTCATTGCCGGCTTGCGATAGGGTAATAGTTACCGTACCTTTGCTTAAAGCTTTAATCATACCATTACTTCTTACGTCGGCAATATTCGGATTGCTACTGGTATATGTTACTGCAAGACCACTAGAAGCAGAAGCGTCTATATAGAATATATCGCCTAAATCCATCAAAGCTGTGCTCTGGTAATAATCAATAATCTGATCCAATTTATCGATTGTAAGAGTACCTTCTTGATAGCTAATCTCGTAATTCGGATTTTGAGCACCACTGGCGACAATCGAATAAGTTCCGGGTAAGCTGGATTCAGTAGCAGTTGTTGTTACTATTAAGTCACCCAAATCTGCTTGCGAATCACGACTTGCCAATCCGGTGAACGTGATCGTAAAATCAGGATTAGCCGTTCCATACGGACGCTCTATGTCGTCTGGACGAATAGTCAATTCTGCCGGATAAATAGTGAAATAACCTAAAACGAAATTACTGACTCCGTCAAAATTAGCGCCTCCTGCAGTATTAATCGAAACGTCGTAATATCCTACTTCAACCGGAGCATAAGTCGAACCATTGTATAGTACTGTAATAGCGCCCAAACCAGAATAAATAGATTTAAGTGTTACGCTTGCTTGATAAGCTTCACCAGAATATACTACATCGGCTAAATTGTAATTCAACATGCCTTCACTTAGTTCTGATTTCTGACTAACGGGTATTTCATATCCATTATCCAGACTGAACGTACTGCCGGCTTCTCCTAACCAGATTTGGATAACTCCGCTAAGGATAGCTCCAGTAGTATTCGCATTAGCCGTGAAAGAAATTACATTTCCGGATATTGTATAGGTGATCCAGTCGGGAACACTTACATAGAAGTTAAGTCCCATCGAGCCTATAATGTCGTTCGGATCATCAATATTGAGCGTGATAGTCTGGGTTTCGCCAGGAGCGGCAAAATCTTGCTCATCTACCGATGGCGTGAACAGCGCGCTAAGAGCAACAATATCAATGCAACCTTCATTCGATAGAGTCGATTCCAAATCATCAAAGACAACGCTCACTTGATAGCAATGTTCACCTGCCGAGAGATTGTCCGTATCAAGATAAGTTGGTTCAGTTGTCTGACTAATAGCAGTGTCGTCGCGATAAAGAACATAATGATCCAGCATTCCGGTTTCAACAACAGCCGCTATATTCCAGTTTCCGTTTATTCCACCTCCGGTAGCATCATATAAACTAAATAAAGGTCCTCCTTGCTCGGCAAGCAAATCGCCTTTACCTGCAACTGCCGGTCCTTCATCGAATCCGGGTACGTACATTCCTCCATTGACGCTAAATTCATAACCTATGTAGGTATCTGAAACATTATCAAGAGCAAAGGCTTCATCCAACGTAATCGTATTAAATGATTGAGGAGTCAGTTGGGCATTACTTACTTTTTGCTGATAAGTAATATTTCCTTGACGTATTTTCATTGTGATGCCGTCAAGCGGTAAATTGTTAATATAAACTTCCACTTTTTTAATCAAACTGATACCTGAAGGCAATTGCATAGATGTCATATCAGCTGCCGTAAAGAGAGATGCTATTTCTAACTTGTAGTTTTGGATAGCTGCATTAGAGATTCCTATAGCGTCAACGTTATTACCGCTCTCCCAACGGATAACCGTTTCATCTGGAGTAGAGCGTAATGAACTTTTTGCCGTTGAATGAGAAGAACTCTTTTGTTCAGGCGTGCTTTTTTTCACAACTATATCCGTCGGATTCGTTACATCTTCTATCGGATTCATTATATCTTCTAAAGTAAACGTTCTATTGGATTTTGAATGGAAATTCAAAGGCCTTACTGCTGTTCTTGAGCCGAACAAATCAGGAGTAAACGGCAATTTTTCAATAGAGATTTGCTTAACAATAGATGCATTCTTTTTTACAACAGGTGAAAGATCGCTTGCCGGAGTACTTGTCCTCGTGAGCGCTTCCCAATTTACGCGAACATCTTCGCCTTCAAATTCAGCGGTGAGTCCAATCGGGTATGTACTTGCTTGACGAACAATAATCACTTGCTGTAATGATTCAAGACCTAATGGTGCAACAATAATTTTTGCTACTCTTGGATAAGGCTCCGTATTATCTGCTACCGTATAGGTAAACGTTCCGTCTGAATTGCCGAAACCATTAACGATTGTTACCCAATCGGCAGTAGTTGTAGCTGTCCAGGTCACATTCGAAGTAACAGTAACTGTAGCTTCTGTTGCATCAATATCTTTTCTAGCAACAGCCAAATCACCGTCAACATTAAATATCGGTTCGGAATAAGTAAATGTCGGTACTATATTCAACGACATGGCATTAGAATACCCCCAACTTTCTAATATAGGATTCCATGTATCTGTTGCATCTAAAACATAGGCCGTATTTTTTGCGCTTGCAGATAATGCATCGGAAGAATAGATACCTATATTATTAGTCCATTGATCAAAGCCGCTCGCAACCACATAGAAAGCACCGTCAGTATAAACAGGCTTATCGAATGTTATTGTTGTATAGCTGCTATTCGCAATATCACTAACTGATAAATCTTTAGATGCCAAGATTTCTCCGGGTTCTCCACCTATTTCTTTTTGTATGGTTACAGTCAAAGAACCGCTTGTAACCGCATTGTAAAAACGAATGTCAACAGAGGAAATGTATCCGGTAGCCAAAGGTTTGTCAAAACGTTCGGCAAAAGCGACATCTCCAGCAGCATTAGAGCCGGCGAACAAACCATATCCACCTGTATCAAGAAGCTGATCGCCCGCTTCGCCCTCTATCATGTTCCACACTTTATCAGGCGTATCGTAACCAACTTTTACATAATCGGCAACTTCCGCTTCGCTTTCTGCGCCGCCAAGACTTTTCGCAAGTAGTTTCACTGCAAATTCACCATCCGAATTATAGGTGATTTGTTGAGGATTTGCTTCGTTCGAAGCTGCCGGATTAGCTCCGGTAAATGTCCAATTCCATGAAGATGCCCTACCTATCGACTGGTCAAAGAAGTTTAAAGAAGCATTGGTTGGAATAAACTGACCGTAATTTGTTTGACGGGTATAGCCGTTTTCAGCAACAAATGCCGCTTCAATTTCATTGGAATAAGCAAAATACGGAGCTATATTGAGTGATGTATATAGTCCCGCATCATCCGACACATCAAACCATAATTTAGCAACTGAATCATAATAATAAAAAGTATGTTTTCCATCTCCTCTATTTGCCGCTGAAGCAATAGCAATGCTGCGTACGCCCCCCGTGGTTCCGGTATATCCGCTTACTATGATATAATAAGCGCCGTCAACAGAAACGGGAGAATCGCTGAAGTCGATTGTTGTCAATCGCGTGGCATTATTGCTTGGAAAATTGGTTGTGTTAGCTACTAAATTTTTCGATGCCAATATTGTTCCGGGAAAACCGCCTTCCTCTTTGGCAATACTTATCGTTAACGTACCGCTTGGAGTTCCAGAACGATAAAACAATATTTCCACTTTTGAAATTTTTCCTGTAGTGATCGGAGCGTCGAAACGTTCGGCAAAATCAGTTATTCCATACGTATTGGTACCCGAAACATAATTGCCTGTACCCCATGTATAAACGGAAGATCCTGCTTCGCCCCGCAATAGATTCCAAATTGCATTGTATTCATTATAAATGGCTTTCACGAATCCTGTTCTCGATAGAGAACCTGAACCGCCTGCCTCATTAGTTACCGAAAGCGCTACATTATACGTTCCTGATGTTTCATAAACTACTTGCGGACTTTGTTCGGTAGAAGTAGTCGGATTTCCTCCATCAAATGTCCAGTTCCATGCATTAGGCGGGAAGCCGGTCGATAAATCTGTAAAATTCAAAGCCGCATTGGTTGGAATATACAGATTATTGTTGCTCTTAAGCGTATATCCCGGCGACGCATCAAAATCAACAGTTGTGTTCGCAGAGTAAGCAAAATATGGAACCACGTCTAAAGAGGTGTTCAAACCCGGGAATGCTTGCCAAGCATTGCTATAATAAATATAGGCTGTATTTTTCGCCAAATCACCTCGACTTGCTGCAGAAGCAATATATACATACCTACCGCTATTTCCAGATCCGGTTGAATTCAGACCACTGATTCGTATGTGGAAAGCGCCTGTTACCAAAACCGGCGAAGGAAATGTTACTGTAGTATATGCCAATCCAGTCGAGAAAGCTGTGGCTTGAGGAATACTAGAAATAGCAACATTTGCAGTTGCCAACTGGGTTCCGGGTACGCCGCTGTTATCGGTAAATAGAGCTACCGTCATATTTCCAGAAGAAGTACCTGTTCGATAACATCTGATATCCACTTTGGAAACATATCCTACAACCAATGGAGCCTCAAACCGTTCAGAAAACATAGTTATTGAATTCACGTTTGAACCAAATGCTGCCCCTTCCCCTGAGTTATATGAGGTAAGTGTTTCTCCATACGACAGATTCCATATCCGCGTAGGATCATTAAATCCGGCTTTAACAAATCCTGGCACTGTTTTAGTTTGAGTGCCTGCCGTATTAGTTGCAGCAAGCGTCACATCATAGGTACCAGAAGCACTATATGAAATGCCTTGCGGATTTTGTTCGGTAGAATTTGCAGGATTACCTCCGTTTAATGTCCAATTCCACGATAAAGGATAATTTCCTGTTTTATCGGTAAAATTTACCGACTGATTCGTAGGAATATAAGGACCAAAGTTTTCTTGCATTGTATAACCCTGAGAAACAGCAGAAAACGCAATAATCGGCATTTGGTCGACGACTATAACCGAATTCTGAATCGTCTTGGTATCGGTTCCTAAAGTGTTGGTAACCGTCAGTGTGATATCATACGTCCCAGCAGTCAAATATTGTACGCGAGGTGCTTGTCCAGTAGCCGTAGCAGGAGTAGCGCCATCAAATGTCCAATTCCACAAAACGGGAGTTCCCGTAGATAAATCAATAGGAGTAATGAAATCGCCTACATTGATTGTCGTTTGGGCTATGGCTCCAAAAAGCTTTATTCCATCCAATCCCATATAATAGCCGTCATCTCCTACATATTGCCATGCAAACTTTAAATTCTTACCAATATATCCCGATAAATCGCAACTATATCTTGTCCACGACATGGTGCGAGTAATATTAACAGACCCTGCCGTCCACAATTGCGTCCAAGTGGCGCCATCGTCGTCCGAAACCAGAAAATTAAGCGTTGCATCAGCAAGGTAATCTCCGCTATATAGTGCATAAAATTCAATGGATGATCCTTCTGCAATCGAATAATTATTGGCAGTTGTTAACCACGAATCGGAATGCGCTGCATTCCATATAGCAATGATAGAATTTACGCTGGAAGGATCAATGGTATTAAAATTAACTCCGGATAGGTTTCCTAACGTCCAACTACTTGGATTTGTATGGGTCGGTTTGTTGTCAATGATCCAATTTGAGGAAAGAGGCGAGGAATCAAAACCTTCACTAAACTTGATACCTGGAACTGCAAAATTAGCTACTGGTTGTTCCGGCGTACCTTTAAGAGCCACATGAATGTTCATTGTTTTTGTTTCCTGCGCTCCTGTTCCGTCGTTAGCAACCAAAGTGGTTACAAAATCGCCGGCAGTAGAATAAACGACCGAAGGTGGTGTTTTCCCGTCCCAACTGGCCGGCTCTCCGCCTTCAAAAGTCCATGTCCACCGGTTCGCACCAACGGAATGATCAGTATAAGTGATGGATTCCAAAACATAGATATCCGTGCTGCTTGCGGAGAAATCAGCTACAGCCTCATTATTTACGGTATAAGTACCACCCAGCGTTTCTACGCCTGTGTTGTCGGGATCGAGATAATCTTTCATAGTCTTCGAAAGATCAACTCCGGCTGCCGTAGCGGCATTCTGGTGATCCCAATGGTACCATAACTTACCATAAATATTAGTCCCTGATAAATTCGTACAACTTGAATTTCCACCCGTCAGCGTTCCGACAATCAAGTGGTCCTGATTAAATAACGGGGAACCGGAAGAACCACCTTCTGTTTGTCCCCATCCGTTTTCAGTTTGTGAAAAAATAACCCGCCAATGTGCATTGGCTGCGCCAACTTCGCCTCCTGTCATGTTAGCCGTAGAACTTGCTGCCGGTTGTGTGAAAGTAGATATTTTCTTTATATCTCCTGCTGGATGATGGATGCCTACTCCACTGGTAGCCGGCGTGTTGTTGCGGTCCCATCCGTTGAAATACAAATTCCAATCCAAGGGAATCGATGAATTTAATTTCAGCAAAACGCCGTCCGATCCGCCGTTCAGGCGTATTTCAACCATCATTTGAGCACCGACAACAGTTCGGGTAGCCGTAGGCGTTTCCGTTGTGCAACTCGGACTTTCGTAATGGAAGTAATAAACGATTTGATTCCATTGGCTGGAATTCAAAGATACACCGCTATCGTTGTAAAAGCAATGACTTGCCGTTAAGAAAAACGGCGTCATATCTTGCCTGGTATTGTTTACAAGAGTTCCTGAACATAAATAACTTCCGGTTCCAATCGGGGTTACGGTTTTGGCAATACCCTTTTTTTCGTCTTGCCAATTATCCCCTTCCGAACAATTGATGTTCACTTCACAACTTGCAGATTCTCCAATTTTTAGCATATCACCATATTTTCGATAAATGCTCAGGTAATTATACCCATAGCCTACGCCGGAGATTTTTATATTCGGCATCGCCGGTTTAAGTTTGACAGGGAAATCGCTTTCTCCATTGTTAACAACGAGTGGAGCATCATATTCCAAGATAATCTTATCTCCTGCTACAAATTCTGTAGCAAAAGCGCCATTCGTTGGATTCGTGAGGTTTGTATATGCCCCAATTACCTGCGAATGGTCTTCATTATAAATGAATAATTTACCGCCAACCGGAATGAAAAATTCATCATAATAAAGCATCGTAGCAATCGCCTTCGGAGCATCAATAGTCAGTGTCCAAATCTGCTGACCATTAGGTAACGTAATCCATTCACCTGAATTCCGAGCATCTAATGCTACCGGAATAATCATGGCAGTTCGTAAAGGCATGTTGTTTTCTTCAGAAACTTTGTCTTCCGCTCTTAATTTTACCACATCGAATTGAATGGGTGTCACAAAAGGAGATTTTGTTGCTCGTAAAGCATTCGAATTGTCGAATGCAAAACTTGCAGGAATCCCTCTTTCACTAATTTGAGCCATGACTTTGCTTCCTAGAAATAAAGTCATCGTCAAAATAATCAAAACCTGTAATTTGTGTTTCATACTCAAATACATTTTAAATTAATAAAAAATTATATATAAACAATCACTACTTCAATCACATCTTTATAAAAAAATATGCTTACACCAAAGTCAATCTTTTAATAAACTTTACTTGATTTTATCTGTCCCTTTGTATAAAATATATCACCGTTAAAAATATACATTTTTCAATAGAATAGAGTGTTTAACTATTTTTAATAAAAATTCAATTGCAAAGATAAATTATTTTCTTAAATAAAACAAATTTAAACAAAAATATATAAAATTAATTGTAATTCTAACTTTTCATTTCTTTCATAAATTCAATTACCCTAAACCAATATATGCCAATTAAAATAGGTAATACTACTTCATAAATCATATTGTTACTGAAGAATACTGTTTTTTATATTTTTTAAGCCTTTATATAATAAATTTAACGGTGATAACAATTATACCAATAGAGAATTTTTAGAAGAAATGCAAATAGATCTTTTGGCGCAAACCAATAGGAGATAAAGTCATTCAGATAGTATCTAAATGCTTCTCCCTTTATAAAGGCAGCAACTTATTCTTTTATTTGTTGGGATTCGGAGAAGCATTCACTAACAAATGCCAAATAAATAGAACAGTTACATCATTATTAATGAGACGTGGTGCTTCGCGTCTCTACTAAATTATTAGAGGATTCCGCGTCAAGCCCGCAATGACAATAATTTCCCTTTAGAAAAACAATTGTAATTGAACTGCTAATGCATTATTTTTCCCCACTGCTTGATTGTCGGAATAAATGTAATTCACTTGAATGCGCGACAAATAGGCAAAATAATAATTAACTCCGAAAGTAATATCATGAATTGGATTTTTGTCGAATAAGATGTCATTATTAAAATAGTCATATTTTCCTACAAACTCCCATTTGTCTGGAATGTATTTCCATAAAAGCATTCCATAATATCCGTTACGTTCCCCGTCTCCGTCTGTGGATTGCATGTATTCGGCACGACTGCATAATTTAGCGCCTTTGTATTCTGCTCCAACTGTCCATCGATTAGTGGATAAACTATTTCCCTTTAGATGCGATTGCATATATTGTGGATATTTCCCCAAGTAGAACGAACCGCCCAATTTAAACTCTTTAGCAGGATAAAAATAAGCCGTCCCGATAAAATCTTTATGATTATTGTTATCTTTTGTATTCATACCTGTTCCGTTGAAAAGTCCGGCATAATATTCTAACTGATAAAAATTGCCAGTAGGGAATAAATAGCCGTATAGCTGTAAGCCTGCGTCTCGTCCCGTTTTATTAACAGAGTTTCCGTTTTCTTCCCATTGGTTAAAATCACCTGTACTTCCACTCATTATCGATACTGAGCGGGAAGGATGAATTGTTTCGATACGGGAAAGCGACACCGGATTTTCGATAGTAAAAGGAATTTTAAATTGGCCTAACCTTACATTAATCGCTTTGGATGGCAACCATTCTCCGTAGAGTTCATACATTTTTGCGTTCGGACCAAAATCGAACATTAGCATATACCCGAATTGATTATTTGCACCTAATTTGCCGGAAGCAAAAAGTAGAGCCCTGGTAATATCTATGGAATTGTTTGTTTTCCCAGGTGATAGCGAACGTTCAGGATATTCGCTGACATTGTATAGAATATGCCCATATCCGGAAAGTTGGAACGCTTCGCTTTGAAAAGCCTTTTTAATTTTTTGAATCTGATTTTCACTCTTTTGCGCATATGACATTTCAATTGTTATAAGTAGGCATAATGTAATTGTAAACAGCTTTTTCATAATAATTCATTTCAAATATAGACCGCAAATGTAAAAAAAAATTACGAATTACGAATTAAAAATTACAAAATGTGATGATCATCATAATTGACTGTGCATCGAATGTTATTTCGTAATTTTTAATTTGCAATTAATTTTAGTACCTTTGTGCTGCAATTTTTGATTTTATTTTATTTATGAAAAAAACAATAATGATTATGATGGCAGCCGCATTATGTATTTCATGCGCTAATCAGAAAAATGGAAAACAGGAAGCTGAAGAGACTTCCTTTGACTACAATGTTGAAAGATTCGCCGACTTGGGCGTACTTCGTTATCAAGTTACGGGTTGGGATAGTCTGTCCCTCAATCAGAAAAGATTAATTTATTGCCTGAATGAAGCCGCTCTATATGGCCGCGACATTCTTTTCGACCAGAATAATCGCTATAATTTGGCTATTCGCCGTACATTAGAAGCTATTTATACTCAATATAAAGGCGATAAAACCACTGACGATTACAATGCATTTGTTATTTATCTGAAGCGAGTCTGGTTTTCCGACGGAATTCACCATCACTATGGAGCAGAAAAGTTTTTGCCAGGTTTCTCGGAAACATTTTTTAAAGAAGCGGTTCAATCATTAGATTCATCACTCGTTCCTACGCGTGAAGGACAATCGGTTGACGATTTTCTTACTGAAATCACACCTGTAATTTTTGATCTGACGCTGTACGCAAAAAAAGTAAATCAAGACAGTAGCATTGATGTCATTTTAAATTCTGCCAATAATTATTATGGTGAAGGCATTACTCAAAAAGAAGTCGAAGATTTTTACAATGCAATGAAAAAATCCGATGATACTCAACCCGTTCCATTTGGATTAAACAGCCGGTTAGTGAAAAAGAACGGTCAATTAATCGAAGAAGTTTATAAAGTCGGCGGATTATATTCATCTGCTATTGAACGAATCGTATATTGGTTGGGAGAAGCCTCTAAATATACCGAAAATGAACAACAAAAACAAGTCATTAATTTATTAACGGATTATTATAAAACAGGTTCGCTGAAAAAATACGACGAATATTCCATCGCTTGGGTAAAAGATACTGAATCGATAGTCGATTTTGTGAACGGTTTTACCGAATCTTACGGCGATGCGCTGGGAATCAAAGCAAGTTGGGAAGCGTTGGTGGATTTCAAAGATTTGGAAGCTACAGCTTTGACTAAAGTAATCAGCGATAATGCACAATGGTTTGAAGATCACTCGCCGGTAGCTCCGCAATTCAAGAAGAAAGAAGTGAAAGGCATTTCGGCAAAAACAATTATCGCAACTATTCTGGGAGGCGACTGTTACCCGACTACGCCTATTGGCATCAATTTACCTAATTCCAACTGGATACGTAAAGAATACGGTTCTAAATCGGTGACAATTACCAATATCACGGATGCTTATGATAAGGCGGCTGCGGGAAGCGGATTCAACGACGAATTTGTTTGTTGTGATTATGAAAAAGAACTTATAAAAAAATACGGCACGCAAACTGATAATCTGCATACTGATTTGCATGAATGTTTGGGACATGCTTCCGGTCAATTACTTCCTGGAGTTGATCAGGACGCATTAAAGGTCTATGGCTCAACAATGGAAGAAGCCCGCGCCGATTTGTTCGCTTTGTATTACATTGCTGATGCTAAAATGGTGGAATTAGGACTATTAAATGATTCGGAAGCCTACAAAGCCGAATATTATAAATATATGAACAACGGGATATTGACGCAATTATCCCGTATCGAACTCGGTAAAAGCATTGAAGAATCCCACATGCGTAACCGGGCATTAATTGCCCGCTGGGTATTGGATCATGGTCGGAACGAAAATGTAATAGAATTACGTAAAGCTAATGATAAAACATACATAGTCATTAACGATTATCAAAAAATGCGGACATTAATCGGTGAATTATTAGCTGAAATTCAACGGATAAAATCGGAAGGCGACTTCAAAGGAGCACAAAAATTAGTAGAACAATATGCCGTAAAAGTTGACCTTGTTTTGCATAAAGAAATATTGGATCGCTACGAACGCTTGAATATAGCTCCCTACAAGGGATTTATCAATCCTGTTTATGAAGCGGTCAAAGACTCCAAAGGAAATATCATAGATGTAAAAGTAAGTTACAAGGAAGCGTACGACGAACAAATGCTGCGTTATTCAAGGGATTATTCTCCATTACCAACATACAATGATTAATAATTGTAGCGATTTGTTTTTGAATTTAAAAGGATTTATTTAATTTTGTCCCGAAAGAGTTAACTCTAACATTGAATGGATAACGATAAAGTACTTGAAATCGTCAATGAGAAATTTACCGAATATCTGACTGCTAATAAATGCAGAAAAACGCCGGAAAGATATGCGATATTGAATCTTATATATTCCGACCATCGGCATTTTGATATGGATTCGTTGTACAAGGCGATGAAAGAACAGAACTTCAGAGTTAGCCGCGCTACTTTGTATAATACGATGCAACTTTTATTAGATTGTAATTTGGTATTAAAACATCAATTCGGACAAAATCTCTCTTTTTATGAAAGAGCATATAATAATGAATTGCATCATCATTTGATTTGTACGAATTGCCATTCGATTCGGGAATATAAAAATGCAGAACTAAAATCCTTTATTCAAAACAAAAAAATTAAAAATTTCACCCCTTCGCATTACAGTCTGTATATTTTCGGGTTCTGTAATACGTGTGCTAGGCGTTTAAAAGTCAAAAATAAACAGACAAAAAATAAATAAAATATGAAAGTAGATGTAATATTAGGTCTCCAGTGGGGCGATGAAGGAAAAGGAAAAATTGTTGATGTTTTGACTCCCTCTTATGATATTATCGCTCGTTTTCAAGGAGGTCCAAACGCAGGACATACCTTGGAATTTGAAGGAAATAAATACATCTTACGTTCGGTACCCTCCGGCATTTTTCAGGGAGGAAAAATCAATGTAATTGGGAATGGCGTGGTTTTAGATCCGGCTTTATTCAAAGCGGAAATAGAAGCATTGGAAGCGTCGGGACATAATTTGACCGACCGCTTATATATTTCCCGCAAGGCACATCTGATTTTACCTACTCACCGCTTGCTTGATCAAGTTTATGAAATTCAAAAAGGAAATTCAAAAATTGGAACAACCGGAAAAGGAATTGGTCCCGCCTATACTGATAAAATCAGCCGTAATGGATTACGTGTAGGCGATATAGAACACAGGTTTGAAGAAAAATACAAACAAGCGATTGCACGTCATGAAGCGATTCTACGTTCAATGAATTTCGAATACGACTTGAAAGCTCTGGAAAACGAATGGTTCGAAGGAATTGAATGCATACGGAGATTCAAACTAATCGACAGCGAATATTTTATCAATAAAGAATTAAAGATAAAGAAAAAAATATTGGCCGAAGGCGCTCAGGGAACGATTTTAGATATTGATTTTGGTTCTTATCCTTTTGTAACTTCTTCCAATACTGTGTGTGCCGGCGCATGCACAGGCTTAGGCGTTGCTCCGTCAGCAATCGGAGAGGTATATGGTATTTTCAAAGCTTATTGTACACGTGTGGGAAGCGGTCCGTTTCCAACGGAATTAATTGATTCTACCGGACAGAAAATACGGGAATTAGGACGTGAATACGGATCTGTTACAGGAAGGCCACGGCGTTGTGGTTGGATCGACTTAGTTGCCCTCAGATACGCTATTATGATTAATGGTGTTACTCAATTAATTATGATGAAATCAGATGTTATGGATGATTTCGATAGTATCAAACTTTGCGTTGCCTACCAAATTGATGGGGTTGAAACAGAAGATTTTCCATTTGAAATCAGTGATTCAACCAAACCAATTTACATAGAACTTCCTGGTTGGAAAACAGATATGACAAAAATGCAGTCGGAAAATGAATTTCCTGAAGAATTTAATGCCTATTTGTCCTTAATTGAAGAAACATTAGGAGTAAAAATCAGGATTGTATCGGTAGGTCCGGATAGAGAACAAACAATTGTCCGATATATGGATTAATGAGAGTTTGGCAAGATTTTTGGAAGAGTAAATTTTTGAAATATAAACTTATAAAATATTTTAACTATGTTTTTTTGGATATTATTAATCGGAACAGCTGCAGCGAGCTGGTTAGTTCAATGGAACTTTAAACGCAAATTTGAAAAATATTCTAAAATGCCATTAGGAAATGGTATGACGGGTAAGGATATAGCCGAACTAATGCTTCGTGAAAACGACATTGACGGAGTTCAAGTACGGATGGCAAATGGGGTGCTTACTGACAATTATAATCCCACAAATCAGACGATCAGTTTAAGCGAAGATGTCTATACTACGAGCAGTGTGGCTGCTGCTGCAGTTGCTGCGCATGAAACAGGACATGCTATTCAACATGCCAAAGCATACGGTCCGTTGAAAATGCGTTCCAAATTAGTTCCAGTAGTCAGTTTTTCCAGTCAATGGGTAACATGGATATTATTAGGTGGTTTGATTCTAATGGGTAACGGCAGCCGGTTTGGTTGGACCATATTAGCTGTTGGCGTAGGGTTATACGGCTTACTCACTTTATTTAGTTTTATCACTTTACCGGTTGAAATCGATGCGAGCCGACGTGCCTTAGCGTGGTTGAGCAGATCGGGTATCACAAATTCTTACAACGATGAAGCGGCAAAAGGCGCTTTGAAAGCTGCAGCTTATACTTATGTGGTAGCTGCGATAGCTTCTTTAGCTACTTTTATTTACTATTTGATGATTTTACTTGGCGGGAGGAGAAGTTAAGTGGACAGAACAAAATTAAAAATATTGGGAATCACTTTCAATCAGGTGCAAGTAGGCGCTTATGCTTTGATTTTGGCTGAGGAACAGGGAAATCGCCGGGTTCCGATTATTATCGGAACTCCGGAAGCCCAATCTATTGCTATTTACCTAGAAAATCTTCGTCCCCCGCGTCCACTTACGCACGATTTGTTTATTTCTTTCTTGAAACTAGTAAATATTACTATAAAAGAAGTTAATATATATAAATATGAAGAAGGTATTTTTCATTCCGAATTGATTTTCAATGATGGAGTGAAGGATATCTTTCTGGATTCCCGTACCTCTGATGCTATCGCTTTAGCTTTGCGTGCGGATGCTCCCATTTATATGGCTAATGATATAATGAAAGAAGTCTCCGTGGAATTGGATGACGAAGATGAGATTGACGATAATTCGGAGCCGACGACGCAAAAACAAGCTGTTTCTTTAGATAATTTAAGTAAGGAAAAACTTCAAATGTTATTAAAAGAAGCTATTACCGTAGAAAATTATGAAAAAGCTTCTTATATACGGGATTTAATTAAAGAAAAAGGGAAACACAAGTAATGCCGGCTCTAAACTCAAATAATTAATATTCCATTTTTTTTACATTAGAGAAATAGTTCAAGTGAATTTCAATTATATCTCATATAAAATTATAAGTGAGTGAGTAACCAATATTCTTTTGGAGTTACAATCTGTGTTTGCTTATATTTATAAATTGTAAAATCTGAAGTATTATCGGTAATAATATAATCTGCCAAACAAATATCTGCAAGCTCCAATATCATATTGTCGTCTTATTCAGATAATAAATCAATCGATATTTGTGGAAAATACATAATTGCCTTTGCTTCAATATCTGTACGCAATAATTCTACCCTTACTATAAAATCATGATATAATGCGAATTTAGGTCTTTGCAGAACATCATAATATTCTTTCATAAGTGCTTCAGAAACACATAATATAATTTTGTTTTCCATAAATATCTCATTTACTATTTTATACGGAAAACTTTCTTGTATCAAAGACGAAATAATGACATTGGTATCAATAACAACTTTTTGCATTTTGTCTAACGGCTTTTACTTCATTAGTAATCTCTTCCATTGTCATTGATGATAAACCGTATTTCTCCGCCAATGTTACACAACGATTTAAATTTTGCCGCATTAATTCTTTACTAATAATTTCAATAAGATCGGTAAAATTCAATTGTTCACTCGGAATGCCGAATTTACCGTATTCTATATCTCAAATAGAAATATTTAACGTTTTCATAATTATGAATTTTATATTGCAAATATACTACAATTTGTTGATACCTGAATTCGGGATAAGCCAACATTAAAAAAGTGTAAAAAAATGGGGTAATATTCAAATATTTTTGTTATCTTTATAGTTGAAAATCAAATAATTA
>JGI24699J35502_11133956_pt1 | contig 21193 bp, 17 predicted proteins | sample TergutMp193P4_FD_35502 | JGI IMG/M metagenome (IMG submission 35502)
GTGGCGGTATCCAACTTGACGGCTGACGAGGCTGCCGTTTTGCGCGAGCTAATGGCGGGCGTAGTAGCGGGCGGGTCTGCGACCATCCTGCAAGACGTGCCCGGCATCGTCGGGGCAAAAACCGGTACCGCGCAATTTGGCGATGGCTCCATGAATCACACTTGGATGATTGCGATTGCGGGCGATTTAGCGGTGGCGGTATTTGTTGAGGAAGGCGAATTCGGTTCTACTACCTCCGGGCCGATAATGGCGGCTTTTTTGCATGAGGTATTGGGCTAATCTTGACAGGCTATAGTTAGCTAACTGCCAAATCGTTATTTCGCTATCTGCTTTTCGGTAATATTGGCTAATGGTACAACGTCGCCTTGGATTTACCGGCTCGTTGCGTCGGCCTGCGCGACATGGTGCCTTGGCCGTGCTGTTACTGGTATTTGCTACGGCTTGCATATCAGACTCCGGGTTTTCCACTAATGCGGACTTAACAGAGACCGCATCTGGTAATAGCCATGATGCTGGGTCGGCTCCGACGACACTGCCAGACGACTCGGACATTATCCCGCAGCCCATCATCGGCCCGCTTGACGCCTTTACCATCCGGGTGCGCGGTAGGGCGGTTAATGAAACTCGGCAAGATATTGAAGCGCATATTGAGGCGCAATTCCGCCGCCAAGAGGAATACATCGCTGCCTGTATGTCCCGGCAAGGTTTTACCTATATTCCAGTTGAGTTTGTCTCAGCATTTGTGGCTATTTATGACGGCCCACCGCTTGGTAGCCGTCAGTTTGTCGAAAGATATGGGTTTGGGATTGCCGACGCCCCGTTACAAATGCGGATGGCGAGCGAAGGCTTCGATAGTTTCGACCACAACTGGGAGTTTGTGGCCACTTTTTCTGATGCGGAAATGGAAGCGTGGAATGAAGCTTTGTGGGGCGCCGAGCGGACGCGGTGGACTACGCAAGATGGAGGGTGGTGGCCTTTACCTGAGGCGGAAATAGCTGAGGGCGGGACACATACGTTGCAGGATGAGACGGCGCTAGCCGACCGAGGATGCACAGGGCGCGCCGACGTTGAAACTCTTGGTTTTTGGACGGCACAGGGGCCGAATCCAACCAACAACGACGAGTTTCGGGCGTTAGAGGATGAGGTAAACCGCTTCCCGGATTCCGTCGCCAGCAACCCCCAACTGCTTGCGCTGAACTCGCAGTGGGCAGCGTGTCTGACCGATCTCGGGTTTCCCGGTCTAGTGAGTCCGGGTCAGACGCTGCAATCGCTCCAACAGGAATGGCTTGAGTTAGTGCTAGACGCGCCTTGGGTTGATGATTTGGGTGGCGGCGGGCGGCGCGAACCCGATGCTGATGGTTCATTCGCCGCCCGCGAGCTGGCGTTGGCTCTAGCTGACCTCGAGTGTCGCGAACAACTCGACTTTGACGCCCGCGAAATGGAAATCACCCATGCCTTGCAACAAGAATTCGTGGATACTTTCGGTAACGAGTTAGAGGCTTGGGCCAGCTACGCGGAGGCTCGACGTGGGTAGGCGGCGATATTTGTGTCGCAATAGCGCGGCGAGTGTTGTTCTTATGGTGTTCCTCGCCGCCTGCACACCTGAGACGGGCGCATCTGCCCCTGAAGCCAGCGCAGCAGAGGCGTCGCCAACAGCCACTTTACCGGCTCCGGCGGAACCGATCGCTCCCCCGCTCGGCAACCTCGGCGCCTTAGACCAGTACACGGTACGCGTGTGGGGGTCATTCGCCGGAATGTCGCAATCGGCCATCATCGCGCAAACTGAGGCCCAATTCCGGAGACAGCAGGAATACATTTCCGCGTGTATGCACGAACAAGGTTTTACCTATTATCCGGCCCAGTTTTTTACGGAAAGCGCATCGGTAAATTTTCCGGACTGGCCTCCAATTGGGAGCCGGGAATTCGCCGAACAATGGGGATTCGCTATTTCAAATGTGCCAGAGGGCTTCACCCGGCGTGATGACGTGATAGCCGCAAATACGGTGACCTCACACATGCAGAATGATGAAATAAGATCACTTATGTCGCCCGCTGAATTGGAGGCTTGGGACTATGCCCTTGCTGGCGAATATGAACGGTGGACGTTTATTGATGATGTCAGCGACCTAGCTGACTGGGGCTGTATTGGTAGTGCACATCTGGCAGTCGGAGGCGTCCCAGGTTTTAACATCGGACTCGTCAACCCCACTCATAATCCCGAGTTTGACGCCATTGCGGCTGAAGTAGTGCGGTTCCGCGATTCAGTTGTTATTAGCTTGGAGGTTTCGCAGTTGAATACGGATTGGATGGCCTGTATGGCCACTAATGGTTATGCCGGATTCGCTAACCCAAGCCAAGCCCGGCGGACATTGCACGATGAATGGTGGGAAATCCTTGACACCTTGGAGGGTCCGCCTGACGATCACTTTGGCAGTTGGACTGCGCCAGACCCCGACCCTGATGGCATATTTGCCAGCCGCGAACTAGCCCTCGCGCTGGCCGATGTGGAGTGCCGTGAACAACTCGACTACGACGCCCGCTATCAAGCCATCGATCATCTATTGCAGCAGCAATTTGTGGCTGTCTTTGGCAATGAACTTGAGGCTTGGGCTAGTTACGCGGAGGCACGGCGCGGCGAAGGTTGAGGCTACCCAGCGGTGGTGAGAGCGCGGCCAGTGACCCTGCCAGTGTGGATGCAGCCGCCGACGAAAGTGCCTTCCAAAGCCCGATGGCCATGCACGCCACCCCCGCCGAAACCGGCGGCTTCACCTACTGCCCAGAGCCCGTCCAAGACAGTGCCATCCTCCTTTAGCACGCGGCCACTAAGGTCGCACCACAAACCGCCCAGCGTTTTTCGGGTTAACACCGACAGCCGCACGGCCAGCAATGGCCCGTCCTTAGCATCGGTGATGGGCCGCGGTGGTGCGACCCTGATGCGCCGATCCACCCAGAAGTCCCGGGCGGCTCGCGTGGCGACCACTTGCGGGTCTTTGCCCAAACCCGTTGCGACCTGCTCGTCGCGCAGCCGAATGTGCTCGGCGAGTTCGGCGGCGTCTATATGGCCACTGGATCCCGGCGTTGCACTGGTTAAGGCATTCATCTTGGCCGCGAGTTCGGTGACCGTATCCGCCCACAAGAACTCGGGTGACTCTTTGGCGAACTTAGCCACCGGGCCGACGGCGCCCGGCAACACCCGTTGCGCGAGTAGCGGGATGTCCTTACCGGTCAGGTCGGGGTTTTGTTCCGACCCCGAGAGCGCGAACTCGGTTTCCATAATGGTCTTGTTGAGGATAAACCACGAATGATCGTGCTCGCCCTTGGTGATGTGCTGCAATGCACCTAAGGCATCAAAGCCGGGGAATAACGGAGCGGGTAGGCGCTTACCTTCGGCATCGAGCCATAATGACGATGGGCCGGGGAGAATCCGAATCCCGTGCTTTGTCCAGACGGGCGAATGATTGGCGATGCCTTCGGGGTAGTGCCACATTCGATCCTCATGCACTAAGGCGGCTCCGGCTTGTTGTGCGATGCCCAACATGGCGCCGTCCGTCGAATCGGGAACGCCGTGCAACATGCGGGCAGGTAGTTTACCGACCTCTGGATTCCATCTGTCCCTAGCTAGTTCGGGATTGGCGCCGATGCCGCCCGAGGCAACCACCACCGCGTTGGCCGTTAATTCCACTTCGCCTACGATGTCGCGCGACGACGGTTTGCCGCGACCTTCGAATTCCTCACTCGCCCTTATCGCAGCATCATCTTGGAGTATTTGCGCTCGCACGCCGGTAACTTTGCCGTCGGTCTTTATTAGTTCTGTTACCCGATGACGGAACCGAAACTCAAGACGCCCTTGTTTCTCCAATTCGCGAGCGCGGGCGGCGAACGGCGCCACCAATCCCGGCCCGGTACCCCACGTGATGTGGAAACGTGGTACCGAGTTGCCGTGCCCACCCACTAGGTAGCCGCCGCGCTCCGCCCACTGCACAAAGGGGAACCACCGCACGCCGAGCGAGTGGAGCCAAGGCCTGAGGTCGCCCGCCGCTGCCTCGACGAAACTCCGCGCCCACGCATAACCGTAGCGGTCTGGCCCAATGCCCTCGGCAGCGCCCGGCGCAAAGTTGGCGGAACCCAGCCAGTCGTCCCAAGCGAGTTCAAAGGAGTCTTTGACGCCTAGCCGCCGCTGCTCGGGCGTATCCACTAAAAACAGCCCGCCAAATGACCACCACGCTTGGCCGCCCAAGGAGTCCTTGTGCTCTTGATCCAAGATGATTACCCGTCGGCCTGCCCCGGCAGCCAGCGTGGCCGTGACTAGGCCGGATAGCCCGGCGCCAATGACTACGACGTCGGCCTTAACGATATCGGCCTTAACGGCTTCGGCGCTGCTAATTTCGGCGCTGGCGGTTGCGGAGGTGGCATTCTCGATTTTCGCATCGGATTTGGTGGTCATAACCCAACGCTATCACTGTGGAAATGGCGAAGCTCGGAGCGCATGGCACCTCCCAGCCCGAGGCTCACTTTACTTACTGCTTTCTTTATTTAGTGCTTGCGAGGCAGGTTAGGGTTAGGGCGCCGTTACGGCTAGAGAATACGGCGGTGCCACACTGATCCGTGCGGACATTCGTGGCCCCCACCGCCTGATACATTTCCAGCGCCCGCGCAGTTGGATGCCCAAACGTATTATCAGCACCAACTGAGAAAACGGCAGCTTGTGGTTTTAGTAAGCGCGCCAACTCATACGATTGCTTAGCTGAGCCATGATGAGCAACTTTGACGATTTCAATGGGATCGTCGTGAAATATCTCAATCGGGTTTGCGTGCCCATACCTATCTTGTTGCATACGTAAAATGCGCAATAACTGTTCTTGCCCGGCGACTTCTAAATCGCCAAGAGCAATAACATCAATTTCAGTGTCACCCGAAGTGAGTCTAATTACTAAGGATTTATCGTTGAGGTCTGGCGATTCGTATCCCTTTGTTTCCGTGTTAGCCCGGCACGGCTGCGTGTTTTCAATGTTTTCGTTGATTAGTTGCCACGCCACTTTACCAGCCTGTCCATGTTGCCTTACGGCAGGCACTAACACTTCGGCAGTTTTGTCTTGTAGTAGGTCTAATACGCCAGTATTTTCATCGCAATAACTTGGTAGTAAAGCCGCGCTAACTTGCCGCCCGGCGATCGCCCCTCGCAATCCCGCGACATGGTCAGCGTGGAAGTGACTCAAGACCAGTAGCTCAACCCGCTTTACCCCTAATTCGGTCAAGCACCGGTTAATAGCAGCATCATCCGGCCCTACATCAACAACCACTGCTGACTGTGCGCTGGCCTGCATGACTAGCGCATCACCTTGTCCCACATCGCAGAATGCCACTGCCCAGTCAGATGGCACGGACGTGGCACGCGCCTGGAACAGTGCGACAGCACTACCCATTGATACTGAAAACAATAATGCGCCTATTACTAAGCCCGCACCAACTAATAACTGCCAGTCTTTTCTATTTGGAATTCCGAACCCAAAACGCCTTTTGCTTGCCCTAATGCGACTAGGAAGTTTCTGCCGGAGATCTCGCATAAATTGCCGCCAAAGCAACGGCCAGCCCCGTGGTTTCCACCGACTCAACACCAGCCCAATGCCGATCAATACCGCAGCCAAGGCTAATGCGCCCCGTGCCCCTGCTAGCCATGGGATCGCGGCGCCGGGTAACCCGGCAAAGAAGGACGCCACCGCAGCTAGATAACCGGTAAAGATGGCGGCGAGGCGGGCCAGCACCGTGGCGAACGCTGGGGATATCGGGGCAGCAACGGTCGCAGCCAGACTCAATAGAGTCGCTGGGCCAACCGCGGGCAACGCTGCGAGGTTGGCGAGTACAGCCACCGGGGTGACGCTTTGCGACAACAACACTAAGATTGGTGCCGAACCAGCCCAAGCGACTGTTGGAACCGCAATAAGAAACGCAACTTTATCCCCAAACCACGGTGTCAATTTGGCAGCCAAAGGCGCAGTAAAAAGCAGCAGCGCAGCACTGGATGCGTACGACAAGGCAAACCCATACGACCGGGCCAACCACGGATCAAGCATAAGTAGCACCAGCCCCCCGGCACAGAGTGCTGGGATACCCGCAGCTTTGCGGCCCAATCCGGTACCCAATAACGCAATAACGCACACAGCGGCTGCCCGCAATACCGCCCCCGCCGGGCGCACTAAAGCCACAAACCATAAGCTAATAACCGCGACCGTGACTATGCGCAACCATCTTGCTGGCCGCAAGCCACCTAAAAGCCAGACTACCGCAGTCAGAATTATCGCAAAATGGCTACCCGATACTGCTGTTAAATGCGATAAGCCGGACTTCTGAAATGCTTCTTTTAGTAGCGGGGGTAAGCGTGAAATATCGCCAATCGCCATTCCCGGTACTAAGCCTGCCGCTTGGGGCGACAACGTGGCACAAACGTGACCCAAAGATTCGCGTAAGGTGTTGGTGAGGCGCCAGAATAAGGCGGGTGGCGCTACGACTTCTATTTCTGACGCGCTGATTTTGCCTAAGGCTTTATCGCTACGGTCGAAGTACTGTAAAGGTTCAAGTTTACCTTCCACTGCTACGATGGCACGGTAGGGCACTTTAACGCTAGTCACTTTTAACCGGCCGGAATTCGCAACTTGTAACTCCCAAAGGTAACCATTGCCGAACTTCGCTGGTATCGGTTCGGAAACCACCCTACCGCTGAGCTTGAGAGTTTCAGATTGGGCGATTGCCATTTGCAGCGGTTCGGTTAGTTGTTGTCGCCACGCCATTCCGGCACTCATAACGGATAGCGCTGTGCTGATTAGTGCCAAGTGCGCTGCGAGCCAGACTGTCATTTCGGGCCGTTTTAGGTTGGCAAATGAGGCGCGCTGACGTTTGGAGTGTCGGGTGGTAATACCCGGATCATCCATGCCACCCAACAACCCTTCGCTGGGCGACATTCTTGTTTGCTGGGCAATTGGGTTAGTGAGTAGCCACTTTTTTGCAAGGGCACAATAGGCGAAGCTAAAAACTGCAATTACCCCAGCAGTTAAAGCGACTTGGCTTGGATTGGGATAGGTAGTAATAAGCCAAGCACCAAAATATATGGAAACAAAAGCGGGCGCTAACCGGAAATCCATGATAGTTACACGGTCACTAAACCAGCAAGGTCGGACATAATCGAAGGACCAATTCCTTTTACTTCCTGTAATTCCGCCACATATCGAAATCCCCCATTATCCCCGCGCCATTTGATGATCCGCTCCGCGAGGGCTGGGCCAATGCCCGGTAACTGTTGTAATGCCGACGAGTCCGCAGTATTTAAGTTTATGAGGGTGCCCGCAGCATTGGCGCCCGACAGTGCGGTATTCGCAGTTGCTGGTTGGCCAACGGCCACTACCACATCGCCCACTTTCGGCACCAAGATTTGTTCCCCATCCGCGACATATCGAGCGAGATTGACTGCGGAAAGTTCGGCTTCCGCGGTCGCGCCACCTGCTAGGTCAATGGCGTCGGCAACGCGCGCTCCCTCGGCAAGGGTGACAAGGCCGGGTGCTACCACTGCGCCAGCGACATGTACGACTACCTCGTTGCCGACGGCCCCAGTGGGCGCTACTGGTTCCGGATCAGGCGCAACCGGGTTAGCAGTATCGCCTTGCGAAAACAGCTGCCTAAGCCCCTGCGCCGCATTGCGATCAGGATCCTGGGTCGGCTCCGTGGAAGGTTCTTGGGCAGGACTTTGGACTGATTGCCCCTGCTCTGACCCAATAACAATTCCGGGCACTTGAGCGGTTTGTGAGGCCGTCCAGCCATACGCTGCTGCCACCCCTCCGCCTAAGGTGAGTACCGCAAGGATCGCCACTAACGCAGCCCGGGGTGCCAAGCCTAATCGCGGCTTCGCCAATACATCGTCGGACAATCCGGGCTGTAGGCCGACGCTTGCTGTCGCCAACTGCACCGCTGCGCTGTCGGCACTGCTGTCGTCTAGCTGGTTCTGTCCCCTGATTCCGGCAGAGGCCGAGAGCCTACCGCCCCCAACCGGAGTCGCAAGTCGAGTCACCACCGGAGCCGATGGCGCATTGGCAGCGGTTTCAAGTTCCGTATGGCCGCGCGCAGTATTGGCATGGGCTTGCCGGAGGCGTAACAACGAGGCATCGAAAGGTTCGGTCATGTCTGCAACGTTAAGGGCCGGCGCGGACAAAGAAAACTTGTTATCCACAACTAAATTGAAAAGCACGGCAAAAGGCTGGGTGTGGACAACTTCTATCGCTGAGATTGAACTGAAACCGTCGTTTGTAACAGTTTGGTAACGGAATGTTGAAACCGATTTAGGGCGCCAACCTATGCGGCAGTAGTTCCAACTGGCATCGCGATTAGAAAGAACTCGTCTGCACCGTCTAGGCCAAAGATTTGATCGCAGAGTTCTTGGTCATAACCAGCCACTTGGCAGCTTCCGAGGCCAAGCGCTGCGCAACTAAGCATAAAGTTCTGCCCAACATAGCCAAGGTCGGTCATTAACATGCGGTGCGCGAGCCAATCATATCGCCACTCCCCTCGATAAGGGATAGTGCTAATAAAGAATAGGGCACCGGCTTTGAGCGCCCATTCTTGCCCAACCATCATTCGCAATATCGTGTCGTCATCAGGCCGTACTCCAATATACTCAATGGTGGCGCGGGCAATCCCCACATCGTCCAACGGCAAATAGTGATAAAGCCCGGGCTTTAAACCCTCAATATTTAACGCAACAAAATATATCTCGAAAGAATGTCGCGCGCCGCCACTTGGCACTAAGCGTAAAGTGTGCGCTCTGGTAGCACCCCGATAGTCTTGCACCGAATACATTGACCAGAGTAAGAAGGAAAGTTGTTGTTGCGATATCGGGTTTGGAGTATAGTCGCGTTGGCTGCGCCGAAGTTTAAGTAACTCGACGTATGAAGGTTCTTTTAGAGTGTTTGCAGTAAATTCTGGGAGTGTTGTTTTTGCGCCACCTCTCTCGATTCCGTGGGGTGGCACTGGTAAGCCCTTAGCTTGATCGCTCTCGCGCATGACTGCTGCGAAGGATCGGCTTTTCATAAATTCGCGGTTTGCTTCATTCTTTTCGCTTAAACCCGTTATGCTTGAACCCGTATTGCCCGCAAACTCCATAGCCAACAAGTATAGCAAATTCCGACTTCGTTTTTCCCAAGGTGTTTAGCGTGGTTCCGGCGGGCGTCACCATTAATGGGACGAAGTCAAGACTTCAACGTTCGGCGTGTCTTGGTCGCTCGCGTCCATCGTGGCTGCTATCCGGGCAGATTCGGCAAGTAAGGTGTCGACGATTTCGGATTCTGGCACGGTTTTGATAACTTCGCCCTTGACAAAGATTTGGCCTTTGCCATTTCCAGATGCCACCCCGATATCGGCCTCGCGCGCTTCACCGGGGCCATTCACAATGCAACCCATAACGGCCACCCGTAAGGGCGCATTAAAGTCTTTTAGCCCCTCGGTAACTTGATTTGCCAGCGTCCAAATGTCCACTTGCGCCCGCCCACAACCGGGACAACTCACAATATCGAGTTTGCGTTCCCGCAAATTCAACGATTGCAAGATAGCGACACCCACCTTTACTTCCTCTACCGGCGGCGCGGATAACGAAACTCTAATAGTGTCGCCGATGCCTTGACTGAGTAAGGCACCAAAAGCAGTAGCAGACTTAATAGTTCCTTGAAAGACGGGGCCTGCCTCGGTGACGCCTAAATGCAGCGGCCAATCCCCGGCCTCAGAAAGTAACTGATAAGCCCGAACCATAACAACTGGATCGTGGTGTTTGACAGAGATCTTAAAATCGTGGAAATCGTGTTCCTCAAATAGCGCTGCCTCTTGTAATGCCGCTTCGACTAAAGCTTCGGGCGTGGCCTTACCATATTTATCCCAGATGTTTGGCGTCAACGAACCCGCGTTTATTCCAATCCGCAAACTAGTGCCGTGATCCCTAGCAGCCGCGGCGATTTCTTTTACTTGATCATCAAACTTGCGGATATTTCCGGGATTAACGCGCACCCCGGCACAACCAGCTTCTATCGCTTGAAAAACGTATTTGGGCTGGAAATGAATGTCAGCGATGACGGGAATGGCTGAGCGCTGGACAATGGCCGCCAGCGCAGCGGCATCATCGGCAGAAGGGACGGCTACGCGGACGATATCGCAACCAGCAGCAGTAAGCTCCGCGATTTGCTGCAAGGTGGCGTCCACGTTGGAAGTCTGGGTAGTGGTCATGGATTGGACCGAGATGGGCGCTCCCCCGCCCACCGGCACATTACCCACCATAACTTGCCGGGTGATTTTGCGGGGGGCGAGCACGCCAAGGTCGTCGGTGAGTTCGACGTCTTTAAGGTCAGATATCACAATAGTTCCTTGTTATCACTTTATAGCCGATATAGACGATGCCGTTTAAATATTGTTTGTGGGAGATTGCGGATCAAGCCCGCGATGACGAAAAGCGCTTAGCCAAATATCGAGATGGGGGCGATGACATCGGCCATTATTAGCACTAAGAACGATATTACCAATAATGGGATCACCACATAAGCCACCGGCAGCATCCGAGCTACGTCGGCAGGCCCCGGCAAAGGCAGCCCACGTACCCGCGCAAGCTGCCGTTTAATACCTTCATATAATGCATTAACCACATGCCCGCCATCAAACGGCAATAACGGAATTAGGTTAAAGGCGAATAGCGCCATATTCAAACTAGCCACTAAAGAAACCATCGTGGCTGCGATATCGTTTACCTGAGCATCGGCGCCCGCGACTTCAGCGGCCACGCGCCCCATGCCCACCACCGACATCACCCCATCAGCACCCCGCGGTGCCCCGGTAATCAACGCCACCGCCGTCCGGAAAACCGAAACCGGGAACCCAATCACCGCGCTGATAGTCGCCGAGAGCAACTGCCAAACCGCTTGGGGCACCAACCGCAACGGCGTCGAGCGCATTACTATCTGCGGCCCGACCCCGACAAACGGCCCGGTCACGGTAATAATCTGCCCCTCAGCATCCCGCAAAGGCTCACCGTCGGCCCCAAATCCGGCAGGCCGCTCCACAGTGACCGGAGTTAACTCTAGCGTCAAAACCTGGCCGCCACGTTCCACCACCACCGGCACGGTTTCACCAGCAGGGACGGCGTTGATAGCGGTGACTAATGACGTCCAATCTGTGATTGGCTGCCCGGCAAACTGCGTGACTACATCGCCCGGCTGCATCCCGGAAAGGGCTGCGGGCGCATCCATGAGCGCGGGGTCACACGGCGTGCCATCGGCGGTAGGTAAACAGGCAGTTACTGAGGCAAGTTGGTTAGTGGGTGTGGAAGTCGGAATTAAAAAGGCAATGGTAAGAAACACAAATGCCAATAACAGATTTGCTAAAATACCACCTGCCATTATCAGTAACTTTTTAGGCGCCGATAAGTTATAGAACGCGCGGCCTTCCTCACCCGGTAATATTTCATTTACGGAATCATCACGGGATTGCGCGATTACTTCGCCAAAGTACCCATTTGGGTCTACTCGACCTTCAGGTTTGGGCGGCACCATACCAACCATGCGACAGAAGCCACCAATGGGAAGTAACTTTAGGCCATATTCGGTTTCGCCAATGGTGCGAGACCAAATGGTAGGGCCCATCCCAATCATGTATTTGCTGACTCGCACGCCAAATAGCTTGGCCGGAATCATGTGACCTAACTCGTGTACGCCAATGGAGATGCCGATGCCCACGGCAATAACCAGTATGCCGATTAGCGGCGTCAGCAAGGCATTCATATCAACAACGTTAGGCCATGGCGCTCCTATAATCAGGGATGCGCGGCAAACTGGCCACGATGCCTACCTGCCCGCGGCACAGATACTACCCTTAGCCAAATAGGTACAGCAGGGCAAACTGGGCGATGAATACGGAAGCGATAGTTACCGAGACAAACCCGGCGGTGACCATATTGGGAATCATATAGTTCTCAATTGCCTGCGATTCTTGCGGCGTGCGCCCAAATTCAGCCGCGACCTCTTTAGGGATGATAAAGGTGGTTGGCATCCCGAAAGAACACGATACCCCCATCCCAATCGCTAACCACGGGCTGACATGTAGAAGTTTACCGAGTATCACCGCCGCTATTAGTACCCCCGCGAAACCGGCACCCAGTGTAAACAATAGCGGCCCAATCATATTCAATATCATGCGCGGTGTGGTATCGGACAGCGCGCCAAAGATAAACACGGTAATGATAAAGGTGACAATCAGGTAGGATTGCGTGCGGTTTAGGGCATCGTTCGGTAAAAAGCCTAACTCGCCAAATATGACGCCCAATATCAAAGATGCTACTAAGAAATGCAGCCGCCCACCGGTTAAGTCCGATACCCACCAACTTAACGCCGATACGAGTACGATGCGCAGAAAAATACCACTGGGTTTGTTGAGAAACTCCGGTATTCTTAATAGTTTTCTACTTGCTTGGGTTTGCTCGGCACTGCTTTGCGCATATTGTTCAACTGCAGCCGGGTCTGCGATAAAGCGGCGAGCTTCGCGGCGCAGTACGTAGGAACAAACTGGGATACCAACTAAGTTATCGGTAGCAAACACTAGAATCAAGAATGGAATGAGGTCTAGCATCCCATGTTCCGTAAAGGCCTCGGTGAACATCATTATCGCGGCTTGGGTTCCCGCAAATATGGAGCCAGCGGCGAAAGCCGTATATCGGCCCAAAAACAGTTGCCCGACAAACCAGATTAGTAATACCCCCGCTAACGCACTCCCCAATGCGATTATCACCGTTTTCCATTGTACAAGCAATGTCTTAAAGTTAAAGCTACTGCCCACGCTAATAATGGTGGCTGACGCCATTATTAACGCAATGCCCGATATCTGGGCATACCCAATAATATTAGCTGGCAGCCCCAGCCAAAACCCTATCATTAACAGCACTATTACCACAAAAACTGTAGAGACCATTGCTTTAGTTTTGGTCGCGATTATTTCTCCAATTGCGAACAAACACAAAATAATAGCGAAGGCATAAACTGCAGGCACTGGATATTCTTTCTCTCAGTATCAAGCCATATCTTAGCGAGCCAAAGAGTGGCACTCTAACGACTGGCCTATGGTAAAGATACCGCATTAGTTTTAAGATGGACGGGTGACAGTTAAGTACCTTGCCGATTTTACGACCATGCACGTGGGCGGCCCAGCCGCCACTTTCATTGAGCCAACCACTGAAGCCGTGTTTATCGCTGCCATCCGGGATGCTGACCAAGCTGGAATCCCACTGCTGGTAATTGGCGGCGGATCGAACATGTTGGTTGGGGATGATGGCTTTACCGGCGTCGTTGTTAAGGACGGGCGCACCGGATATGTCGCGGCAGCAGCCCCCACCGGCGAGGTCACCATCACTGCGGTTGCGGGCCAAAACTGGGATAAGTTGGTGGCCGATACGGTGGCGAAAGGGTGGAGTGGTCTCGAAGCCATGTCCGGCATCCCCGGCACCGTCGGCGCAGCACCGGTGCAGAACATCGGCGCCTATGGCCAAGACGTCAGCACCGTTATCGAGTCGGTGCGGGTTTGGGACCGGCTGTTGGGCGAGGTGCGAACCCTTGAGCCTGCAGATTTAGGGTTCGGGTATCGCACGTCGAACCTCAAGCGCTCAATGCTGGCGGCACCCTCAGCGGAGGATCCGAAGGCGCCGTGGCAACCCACCCCGCGCTATGTCGTTTTGGACGTCACCATGAAATTGGCTGTTGACCCCATGTCCCGGCCAATCAAGTGGCCCGAACTATTTGACATTTTGCATGTCGAACTGGGCGACCGGGCTCCCAGCGCCGTGGTCCGCGAGGCGGTATTGGGGCTGCGCGACCGCAAAGGCACGCTGGAGAGCCCACTGCATCCCGATTCTGCGATTGACTATGACCGCTGGTCGGCTGGGTCGTTCTTTACCAATCCGCTGCTGACGGCTGAGCAATCGGCGGCCTTGCCGGAGGATGCGCCCCGGTTCCCGGTGGTCGGCAATCCGGCGCTGATTGAAACGCCCGCTGCTTGGCTGATTGACCAAGCCGGTTTCCCGAAGGGCTTTGGGGTGCATGGCGCGCAGTCGCGGGCCACGTCATCAAGCAAGCATCCGTTGGTGATGACAAACCGGGGAAATGCTAACGCCGCTGATATTGTCGAATTAGCGCGCACTATTCGCGATGGGGTGCAAGCCCGGTTTGGCGTGGAGTTAGTGCCGGAACCCGTGTTTGTCGGCGTCAAACTATAAAACTATTATTCAAGACGCAATAGCTGGCTGGCAATATTGCGCGCCCAATTTTCGGCGGCTTCTACTGCCTCAACAGTTACTTCCGCTGCGGGCACGCCGTCATATTGTGCTAACACCTGAGCAACCGAATCAACGATATCCAAAAACTTTATTTTGCCAGCCAAAAAAGCGGTCACGGCCACCTCGTTAGCGGCATTTAACACAGCAGGATGGGTTGCCGAAGAGGTCAGCGCTTGACGGGCCAAATTGACTGCCGGAAAAGTCACCTCATCTAGCGGCTCAAACGTCCAAGCCGTCGGCGTACTCCAATCGCAAGGTTTTACGATGTCGGTTAGCCGATCCGGCCAAGATAACCCTAATGCAATAGGTAAATGCATATCGGGTGGGGACGCCTGCGCAATTGTAGCGCCGTCAATAAACTCCACCATCGAATGTACGACAGACTGCGGATGGACGGTTACCACAATATCGTTGGGCGCAATATCAAAAAGCCAATGCGCCTCAATCAGTTCCAATGCTTTATTTATTAACGAGGCCGAATTGACGGTCACTACTGGCCCCATCGCCCAAGTTGGGTGCTTTAGTGCTTGCGCTGCCGTCACGTGTTCGAGTTGCGCCCGGCGGCGGCCCCGAAACGGCCCGCCGCTGGCCGTCAAAATGAGCCGCCAGACTTCCTGCGGTGCTCCAGAGCGCAAGCATTGGGCAATGGCCGAGTGTTCGGAATCGACCGGCACAATTTGGTCGGGACGCTTCAGGGCGGCGCGCACCAACGCTCCCCCGGCTACCAACGATTCTTTGTTGGCCAGCGCTAACGTTGAACCCGCTTGCAAGGCTGCCAGCGTTGGTCGCAGGCCAACCGAACCGGTTACCGCATTCAGCACAACGTCGGCGCCGCTGGCTGCCAGCTCAGTGGCCGCCTCGGTACCTATACCATAATCGGCAACCCCAAACTCAACCGCTTGAGCGCGGAGTTGCTCAGCGGTCGTGTCGCCAGCCGCTAGTCCGATTACGTGATACTTATCCGGGTGCGCTCGGATGATGTCTAGGGCTTGCGTACCCACTGAGCCGGTGGAACCGAGTACGACGACGCTGCGGCGGCTGCTATTCGACGCCAAGCAGCACCTCAACCGCCCGAGCCAAGAACGCATCAACCGGGCCTTCGGCGTAACCGGAGTTCCCGGATGCAAAGCTGAAGGTTGTGCCCCGCAATTGCGCCGCGGTCAGTTGTTCCCGCTGATCAAAATAGCCAATTAGCTTATCGCAAAGCGTGTCTACCTCATTGACGTTGTAACCGGGTGCGCCTTTTTCTGCCCGCGCGAACCGATGCCCGGCAGGCCGCGATAACCGCGGATAGAGAGTTTTGGCGCGGTCAGCCAGCGCAGACATCCAAGCGTCGGTGCCGAACTTGCCAATGTAGTCGGCCCGATGGCGGGCGACAAAAGCAGCCGCGAGCCGGTCGAGTGCCGCGTCTACCTCGTGAGTGTCGTATCCACCCCGGATAAGGTCGAATGACACTGCTTGCACGTCATCAGCACCAAATCGATCCGAGCTAATGCCCTCATAAATATCGCGAGCATGTTGGAAGTATTGGTTCACCTCAACGGTGTCGTAACCGCTTTGCCACAGCGGCACCGTCTTAAACAATCCCTGCTTCTGAGCCATCGGCTACCTCTCTAGTAATGCGGATGAAATATCGCGCCCCTCCGCGCAGTAAACAACTTACTTTGCATAGTTGTCTCACTCAACAAGACGGCGCCCGCTGCATCTCTACCCCTACAAATACCATGTCTACACCAAAAATCCACCTACCCGCGCCGATTCGCCTTGAGCCAGGTGGCCGCTCAACGGTCAGGTTTCATCGGCGGCTAGCTGCCCGCAAGCGCCATCTATCTCAGAACCCCGCGTATCGCGCACGGTGGTGGGAATGCCTGCGGCTCGCAGCCTCTCCACAAACTCGTCCTCGACCGCTTTATCGCTGGCCGTCCAAATGGAACCCGGCGTGGGGTTGAGCGGGATGGGGTTGATGTGTACCCAGCCGCGCCCCCGCTGATTGAGCTTTTTGGCTAGTAAATCCGCACGCCAAGCTTGGTCGTTCATGTCTTTGATTAGGGCATATTCGATGGAAACTCGCCTGCCGGTCGCGTCGAAGTAGGCGCGGGCAGCGTCTAGCGTTTCGGAAACCCCCCATCTAGTGTTGATGGGAACTAGCTCGTTGCGCAGGTCGTCATCGGGGGCGTGCAGGCTGAGCGCGAGTTTGACAGGGATACCCTCGCTGGCGAGGCGGTGGATGGCTGGTACTAGGCCCACAGTAGACACGGTTAAATGCCGGGCGCTAAGCCCGAGGCCCGTTGGCGCCGGGGCGATTAGAGTGCGGATGGCTTGGAGCAAGGGCTTATAGTTGGCCAAACCTTCACCCATGCCCATAAACACGATATTGTTGAGCCGAGTAGCGGCATATTCCCCTTTATGATCTGGAATTTCGCCAGTGGTTAACGATTTAAGGGCGGCGCGTACTTGGTCTACCATTTCGCCCGCACTCAGATTTCGGGATAACCCCATTTGGCCGGTAGCGCAGAAAGGGCAGGCCATTCCGCAGCCCACCTGACTGGAAATACATAAGGTGGTGCGGTTGGGATAACGCATTAAGACTGATTCGATTTTTAGCCCATCAAATAGCCCCCATAACGTCTTAACCGTAGTACCCCGATCAGCGGTCAACTGTTTTATCGGCTTAAGCAATTCTGGAAAAAACACTTCTTGTAATTCTTGGCGGGCAGCAGCGGGGATGTCCGTCCAGTCTTGGTGGTCGGCAGTAAAGCGAGCGAAGTAGTGGTTTTCTAGTTGATTGGCTCGGAAAGTGGGCTGGCCTAATTCGGTGACTATTTCCCGACGTTCCGCAGGGGTGAGATCTACAAAGTGCTTCGGAGCCTTACCTCGCTTTGGCGCTTGGAGCCGCAAAGGCGCACCATGGGTTTCCTCACTAGGCCGGACTTGCCGAGGCTTTTCGGAACCCATCAGACCACCTCACTAAATATTGGACATTTATGGAATGAATAAAACGCTTACTGAGTTTACCACTTCGGGCAAATAACGGTTACTTGCGACATAATCGAATACCCGATGTTGATCGGCTATTGATAGCAACAAGAAAACAAAAGGCGCGCTAAATAGGATAGAGTCGCAGCGATCCAGAATACCGCCGTGGCCGGGCAGGATGCTTCCCATATCTTTAATCCCCAAGTCGCGTTTGAGCAACGATTCAGAAAGATCTCCTAGTGTCGAAGTAACAGCAGTCATTATCCCCAAAAGGATGCCCAACCAGACCGCCGAACTAAACAAGCTGGGAAAAAAGCCCGAACGCCCCGGCGCTGTCCAAGGTAAACCCAGCACCCAATGAGTACCTAGGATGCCGATCAAGGTAGTTAACAGTACCGAACCGATAAAACCTTCCCAACTCTTTTTTGGGCTAACAGTAGGTGCCATCGGATGCTTTCCGAATAACACACCGGCGAAATAACCACCGGTATCATTCGCTACTGATAACAATATCAAGACCGCGATCCGCCAGTTCCCGTTATGTTGGCTTAACAACAAAATTAAGAAACTCGCCATCAACGGCAAGTACGTTGCGGCAAATATCCCCGCCATAATGTCCCGCCGGGACACTGGAGCGCGCTCAAAGTAAGCGATGGCGAGTTGCCAAACTACAATCGCCAACGTGGTCGCGATAAAAGCCGTTAGTAGCGCTACTGATCCCCACAAAAAAGCCGATACTATCATTGCAACCATGCCAGCCAGCAGCGGCCAGATGGGTAAATCTAGTTTGGCGTGCTCAAAGGCTGATTTCAGTTCCCACAGACCAGCACCGATGACGATGGCTACTAGCACCACAAAAGGTTCTGGGCGGAACGCCAAGGTAAGCGCTAAGAGGCCAAGCAGGCCAAGGCCAACTGCGGTAGCGGCGGGGAGATTACGCCCAGCTCGGGAAGTCTTTTTCTCGGGAGCAGCAGGCTCAACCGCGACAACTGCCTCGGACTCGTTTGCCATGCTGCTCCATTCTGCTACCAACTGTCATGTCGTAGCCGCTGCCGTTGCTGCGACCAACACGAAATCCAACACAAAATCCAACGCTAAACCACTACACTTCCAGCAGTTCTGCCTCTTTAGTCGCCAATAACTGGTCAATCAAATCCACATGCTTTCTCGTGAGGTTGTCCAACTCGTTATGGCCGCCCCGGCCTTCATCCTCACTAATCTCGCTGGCCTTCACGGCTTTGTTTATCTCATCGTTACCCTTACGGCGCACGTTGCGAATGGAAACCCGCGCATCCTCAGCCTTTTGCTTGGCAAGTTTGACGTACTCTTTGCGGCGTTCCTCGGTAAGGGCAGGCAGATTACAGCGGATTGCCACGCCATCATTGGATGGATTGACACCCAAATCCGAATTGCGGATAGTTTTCTCAATCGCCGCCATCGAACTCTTATCAAAAGGAGTGATAAGTACCGTGCGCGCTTCCGGAATATTGAAAGACGCCAACTGCTGTAACGGCGTGGGCGCACCATAATAGTCAACTAGTAGCTTAGCAAACATCCCGCTATTAGCGCGCCCGGTTCTAATGCCAGCAAAGTCCTCTTTCGCGACCTCAACCGCCCGATCCATCTTTTCCTCGGCTTCGAATACGGTTTCCTCAATCATTTTCTCAGTTCCTTCCTTACCTATATTACTTTCTTTAACTTCTATGTTGCGGCATATCCCTAGATATCGTGAATTAACCTCCAGTTATCGCGAGGTAACCTCCGTGCCAATCTTATCCCCCAGCAATGCCCTAGTGACATTACCGGGCTGCTCCAAACCAAACACACGCATTTGTACGCCGTTATCGCGAGCCATTGCCATTGCGGTTGAGTCCATTACAGCCAACTTGCGTTCCAGAGCCTCATCAAAGGTCAGTTTCTTATACAGAGTTGCCGAGGGATCTTTATTTGGGTCTGCGTCGTAGACGCCGTCTACCCCGTTTTTGCCCATCAAAACCTCGTCACAACCCATCTCCAGTGCCCGTTGAATTGAGACCGTGTCAGTAGAGAAATAGGGCATTCCAGCGCCGGCGCCGAATATCACCACTCGGCCTTTTTCCAGATGGCGGATGGCACGTAACGGGATATATGGCTCGGCAACCTGCCCCATCGTAATTGCCGTTTGCACCCGCGTCACCACACCGTCTTTTTCCAGAAAATCTTGCAAGCTAAGGCAGTTCATTACCGTGCCCAACATACCCATATAGTCGGCCCGCTCCCGCTGCATCCCGGCCTTTGACAAGTCTGCGCCCCGGAAGTAGTTGCCACCGCCCACCACTACCGCTACCTCAACACCTTGCTTGACCGCCACCGCGATTTCCTCAGCAATCCGGCGCACTACAAAAGCATCCACACCCATCTCGCCGCCGCCAAATGCCTCGCCGGAAAGCTTGAGCAACACCCGCCTTGGATGGCTGCCGTCGGGGCGGATATCCCCGTGTTTGTCGTCTATTCCAACGGTGGCGTTGCCAGTCGAAACTGGGGCGTCGTCGTGCATGGCTCTACCCTATTACACAGCGGCGACAAAAAACATCAACGCCGCTTCGAATATGCATTGACGTGGGAGTTCACTTAGCTCGTGTCAGAGCGTTGGCGTTTATCGCGCGCCGCTGCCGTGTGGTCGCCAAGTCCGATGAGCCGGTGCGCTATCCTACTGAAATGGCAATTCGCATCCCCGCTGACCTGCTCCCCGCTGATGGCCGGTTCGGCTCCGGGCCGTCCAAAATCCGGCCGCCGCAAGTTGACGCAGTTCTGGCTGCCGCGCGGGGGCCGCTGGGTACCTCACATCGGCAAGAGCCGGTGAAGCTGCTTGTTGGGCGGATCCGGGATGGGCTGCGGGAGTTGTTTGCTTTGCCCGCTGGTTATGAAGTGGTGTTAGGTAATGGCGGCGCTACGGCTTTCTGGGATGTAGCTTGCGCGTGTTTAGTGGAACGACGGGCCCAAGCGGCGGTGTTTGGCGAGTTTAGTTCCAAGTTAGCGGGTGCGTTAGCGCGGGCGCCGTTTTTGGTTCCCCCTCGGGTAGTGAACGCCGAACCCGGTGGGGTTGCCTTTTTAACCGCTAGTTTGCCCGATGATGGTTTGGGCGCCGTTGACATATATGCGACGGTGCAAAATGAAACCTCGACGGGGGCTTGCGTACCGATTAGTCGGGTCGGGCAGTCCGATTCGGCGTTGATGTTAGTGGACGCGACGTCGGCAGCGGGTGGGGTGCCGATTGATATTTCGCAAACCGATGTGTATTACTTTTCGCCACAAAAGGCATTTGCTTCTGATGGCGGGTTATGGATTGCCCTTGCCTCACCCGCTGCCATTGAGCGAGCAGCGCGCCTTGAGACCACTTTGCCTTCTGCTGTTGCGGGGGCCAAGCGTTGGGTGCCCGAGTTCCTTAGCTTTACTGCGGCTTTGGATAACTCCGTTAAAGACCAGACGTTGAACACCCCTGCCGTTGCTACGCTGATTATGTTGGCCGAGCAGGTTGATTGGATGCTGGCCAATGGTGGCTTAGCTTGGTCTGCTGGTCGGTGCGCTCAGTCTGCCCGCATCCTTTACGACTGGGCCGAGAGCCGCCCGTGGGCTACGCCGTTCGTGGCCGACCCGCATTACCGCTCCCCCGTGGTTGGCACTATTGACTTCGATTCTGACGTTGACGCCACTGCTGTGGTCAAAGAACTGCGTGCTAACGGCATTTACGACGTTTTCCCATATCGCAAACTGGGCCGCAATCAAATCCGCGTCGCCATGTTCCCGGCCATCGACCCCGCCGATGTCCAAGCCCTAACGGCCTGCGTGGACTACGTCATCGAACACCAGACCCTTTAGTGGGGCTAAAAGTTTAGTCGG
>JGI24699J35502_11133955_pt1 | contig 21167 bp, 16 predicted proteins | sample TergutMp193P4_FD_35502 | JGI IMG/M metagenome (IMG submission 35502)
TATAAGCATTTTAGCATTTTTTAATCCAGAAAAATATTTTTTCGTTATTAATATATATGTTTAAAAATCAATCATATAGACTACCTGAGTAGTAACACCTTCCGGATTCAGGATAAACTTAAGGGCGCCGTTTTCGTACACAATATGCCCGTTCGCGCAGTAATCGGTCGTCACGGTCGATTGAATGTCCGAATTGCTGGCGCATAATTAGTTGTTTCCAAGGGAATGTTCAGATTGGTTTTCACCGTTTGGTGGACTACCCTGCGTTTTACGCCCGAGGCCTCGTAACTGTACTGGGTCGCATGGCCGTATAAGAAACGTATTTTTTCCGGCAGATTCAAGGCATTGTAGCTAATTCCTGCTATGCCGTTGTAATAATTCTGCTTCATCGCTCCATTCGCATTGTAAACAACCGGGTTGCTTACTGTGGTTGCCGGCTTCACAAAACCGATGGTCGAGGTTGCGGCCGGAATTGCATCCGTTGCATCCTTCAATTGATTCCCGTTATAGTTCAACGTTAAATCGTCCACTTTGTAAAAAGTCCAACTGTTGGTTGGGCGCTGCTCTCCATCCTGGCTGAAAATCAGGCGGTCGGCTTTGTCGTAGACCCAATACGCCGGATCGGCTCCCGGCCATTTTCTTTCAATGCACAGGCCCCGCGAGTTGTATTTATAGCTGTAAGCATAATTTTTCAAATCGGCGTTCGACGCCGGACTGTACGTAGTGGTCGCCGCGGCAGCCAGAGCATCCGAAGCCATCGGCGACAGGACAAAGCGCAACCGTCCGAAATCGTCATAGACAGAATATGTATCGTATTGTTCCGTTCCGTCCATTTGCCGCCGCAAAATCACCCGGCCCAGTTTATCGGTGAATTCGTAAGCAACTTTGTTGTCTTCATCGGTCGTTTTCATCACAGAGAGGGTATTGGCTGCATAATCGGAGGCGTTTTTCACCAAATTGTCGCCCGATACCGTATAATTCCGGCAAGGATAAGAAGAGCCGTTGGTCAAATATTCCGTTTTCACCGCACGGGAAGCCGTCCGCCAAGCTTGGCCGGGGCCGTACTGGATTATGCGGTTCAGGGGCGAGGCTTCGTAGATCGGTTCGGAATAGACGTAGGCATCGTTTCCGTACTGGCTTTTGGCATCCGTAGCGATCGTACCTGTTATAATACGTTTCCGGTACCTGTTGTTCGATAAACCGGCAGCCAGGCTTTGGATTCCCGTTCGAACCCGTCGTAATCCTGTACCGCAATCAAATCTTGATTGTTGTTGTTGGGGCCTGCGTAATGATACAGATAAATATAAAAATCCTCGTTATCGGTTTCCTCTGCATTATCTATGTTCATTTAATACCTATTTTTTCAACTCTTCCTTGAGAAATTGGGAGGTATATCCTATTCCTGAGCAGGCCAATTCTTCGGGTGTTCCAGCAAAAAGAATTTGACCGCCATTTTTTCCTCCTTCCGGGCCCATGTCGATGAGATAATCGGCATATTGGATGACCGACAGGTTGTGTTCGATCACGATCATGGTGTTGCCCTTGTCGACTAAGCGGTCGATGACGCCCAGCAATACTTTGATGTCGTCGAAATGCAGTCCGGTAGTGGGTTCGTCCAGAATGTAGAGAGTTTTTCCCGTGTCTCGCTTGGAAAGTTCGGTAGCCAGTTTCACTCGTTGGCTTTCCCCTCCGGAAAGCGTGGTCGAAGATTGTCCTAATTTGACATAACCCAATCCAACTTCCTGCAAGACTTTCACTTTGTTGTAGATCATTGGAACGTTTTCGAAAAATTCAACGGCCATGTTGATGGTCATGTCTAATACGTCGGCGATGGACTTGCCTTTGTAACGAATTTCCAGCGTTTCGCGATTGTAGCGTTTTCCCTGGCAATCTTCGCAACGAACCATTACATCCGGCAGAAAATTCATTTCGATCGACTGATAGCCGTTGCCACTACAGGTTTCGCAACGGCCTCCTTTTACGTTGAATGAAAACCGTCCCGATTTATATCCCCTGATTTTCGATTCGGGCAATTCGCCGAAAAGATTTCGAATGTCGGTAAAAACATTGGTATAGGTAGCCGGATTGGAACGGGGCGTCCGTCCGATGGGCGATTGGTCGACATTGACGATTTTGTCAATATGTTCCAATCCTTCGATGGAACGATAAGGGAGCGGATTTTGCAGCGAACGATACAAGTGTTGACTAATAATGGGTTGCAAAGTTTCGTTGATCAAGGTCGATTTTCCACTGCCGGAAACGCCGGTTACGCAAACGAATTTTCCCAGAGGCAACCGGAGATCGACGTCTTTCAGGTTATTGCCGGTCGCTCCTTTCAGCACGATTTCCAAGCTGTTGCCCGGTCGTCTTTGAGAAGGAGTCGGAATTGATTCTTTTCCGTTGAGATAAGACGAGGTCAAAGTATCTGCTTTCAACATTTCTTGGGGAGTTCCCACAAAGACAACTTCACCTCCAAACCTTCCGGCGCGCGGCCCTAAATCCACAATGTAATCCGCGTTCAGCATCATGTCGCGGTCGTGTTCTACCACAATGACCGAATTGCCCAAATCTCTTAGACGTTTCAGCGAATCGATTAACTTGAAGTTATCCCTTTGATGCAAGCCAATACTGGGCTCGTCTAAAATATACAACACATTCACCAATTGCGATCCGATTTGCGTAGCCAAACGGATTCGCTGGCTTTCGCCTCCCGAAAGGCTGGCGGAAGCGCGGTTCAATGAAAGATATTCCAATCCTACATCCAAGAGAAACTGAATACGCGTACAGATTTCTTTCAATATTTCGGAAGCAATCAACTGTTGCTGTTTGCTTAGATGCGGTTCCAGATTGTCTAACCAGACGGAAAGATCGGTAATATCCAAGGACGAAAGTTCGGCGATATTTTTGCCGTTCAGATAAAAGTGAAGCGCCTCTTTGTTGAGCCGTTGTCCGTTGCATTCGGGACAAACCGCAGTATGGATAAACTGCTCCGCCCATTTTTGCGCAGAAGCTGAAACATCTTGTTCGTGTTGCATGGCAATGTACTTGCATACGCCGTCGAAAGTCAGGAAATAGTTGGATTGCACCATCGTTTCGTTTTTGATCAACAAACGCTCGTCCGTCCCGTTCATGATGTCGTCGATGGCTTCTTCCGGCACTTGGTTCAAAGGCGTTTTAAGATTCGCTCCATATTTTTCCAGAATAGCTTCTATTTGCCAAAATATCAATACATTACGGTATTTCCCAAGCGGAGAGATTCCGCCTTCATAGACATTCAGACTGGGATCGGGAATAATTTTGCTTTTGTCTATCTGATGAATCGATCCGAGACCCTTGCATTTGGGACAGGCGCCTTGCGGCGAATTGAAAGAAAAATTGTGTGGAGCTGGTTCGTTATACGATAATCCGGAAGTAGGGCACATCAACTGCCGGCTGAAATGGCGGGAAGCTCCCCCCATCAACTCCATGACGGTTATCATGCCTTCCCCTTGCCGCAAGGCTATATTCAGGCTTTGCTTGATGCGTTTTTCATCTTTGGGCGTAATTAGCAGTTTGTCGACCACTACTTCTATGGAATGGTTTTTATACCGGTCGAGTTTCATTCCTGGAGTTATTTCCAGTAAATTACCGTCGACGCGCACATTCAAAAAGCCTTTTTTTCTTAATTGTTCGAACAATTCCTTGTAATGCCCTTTCCGGTTGCGGACGAGCGGCGCTAAAAGGTATACATTTTTGTTTTCGTATCGGTTCATGATCAGCGCAAAAATCTGATCTTCGGTGTACTTGACCATTTTTTCGCCAGTGATGTAGGAATAGGCTTCTCCCGCGCGGGCATACAGCAATCGAAGAAAATCGTAGATTTCCGTGGTTGTTCCTACCGTGGAACGCGGACTGCGATTGGTCGTTTTTTGCTCAATGGCAATGACGGGACTTAATCCGGTGATTTTATCTACATCTGGCCGTTCCATGTTGCCCAGAAAAGACCGTGCATAAGCCGAAAACGTTTCGATATACCTTCGTTGGCCTTCTGCAAAAATAGTGTCGAATGCCAGAGACGATTTTCCGCTGCCACTCAAGCCCGTAATCACGGTAAATTGATTTCGGGGGATGGAAACGTCTATATTTTTTAAATTATGTACCCTTGCTCCTTCTATTTCGATATTCATAATCAATTGGAATACAATTGGCTGTATTTTTTTCTATTCTTGAAATAATATAGCCGGATAATACTTTCCCTGAAAATAGTATCAGGGAATTCTTGTTTACAAATGGGTCCGTTCGTTTTTCTGATGGGGGCATACTCTTGCTTCAACCGGTAGAAATCTCTTCGGGCTTTCCATACCGAAAGGGCATTCCGACCTTGTCCTTTGACTAAAAAGTGCAAAGCGGACAAATGATCCAAAAAGAAACGGACTCGCATCACTTTTTTGTAGCGGGAAACGGGAAGATTTTTATACAGCATCAAAAGATTGTTCCTGAAATTGAGATAAGTTTTTGGGGAGCTCTGCGTTAGGGTCGCTCCCCCGACATGATAAACAATCGATTGCGGCAGGCAGACAATTTTTTTTCCTTCTCTGTTCAATCGCCAGCATAAGTCTATTTCCTCTTGATGGGCAAAAAAACGGGTGTCGAATCCTCCGGCTTTTTTGAAATCGTCTAATCGGATAAACAGGCAAGCTCCACTCGCCCAAAAAATGGATATAGGCCGATCGTATTGACCCTTGTCCTGTTCGATCCGATTCAGAATACGTCCCCTGCAAAAGGGATATCCATATATATCCATAAAGCCGCCGCTTGCTCCCGCATATTCGAAGAACGATGGATCGTTGTATTGCAAAATTTTCGGCTGGAGCGCCGTTATATCCGGATGCGCTTCCAAATAATCGATGGCCTTCCGAAACCAGTCTTTTCCTACTTCCACATCTGAGTTCAACAAAACCGCATATTCGTAATGCAACGAATCCAGCGCATGGTTATATCCTTCTGCAAAACCGTAATTCTTGTTCAATGCTTGAATGATGATTTGGGGATAATGCGTTTTTAGAAATTCAATCGAATCGTCTGTCGAACCGTTATCGGCTACTATCAAATCGGCTTCCTCTTTGGGAGTACGTTCTATCAGAGGAGGCAAAAATTGTTCCAGTAATTTCCGACCGTTCCAATTCAAAATAACTATTGCTGCTTTTTTCATACTTGATCGTAAACGGTAAGCATCGTTTTTGTTTCGTTATAGTCTCCTAAAACGACGTTTACCAGTCGATTGATTAATTCGGGATGATAATCTGCTTCTACTTTTATGTAATTTTCGGTAAATCCATGCATTTTGGCTCCTCGCCGGGTATGTTCAAACAAAACGGGATGAACAGTATGAATCTGCGAACTGTAAAAATCCTTGAGTTTTCTTTCGGACAATTCCAGTAATTGCTGACTACGTTCCTGTTTTTCTTTTGGAGAAACGACCGGTTTTATTTGTAAAGCCGAAGTTCCGGGTCGTTCGGAATAGGTGAAAATGTGTAATTGGGAAAAAGGCAAGAGAGCTAAAAATTGTTGCGTTTCTTCGAAGCCTTTTTCTGTTTCTCCCCTCATTCCCACGATTACGTCGATTCCGATAAATGCGTTGGGAAGAACTTGCCTGATTTTTTCCACTCGCGACCTGAAAAGCGTTGCATCGTATTTTCGCCGCATCAACTTCAATACTTCATCCGATCCAGATTGCAATGGAAGGTGAAAATGCGGAGCAAACCGTTTGGATTGAGCAATGAAGTCGATTATTTCGTCGCTCAGCAAATTGGGTTCGATCGAAGAAATCCGAAATCGATCAATGGTTTCGACGGCGTCTAAAGCTTGAATCAAATCGAAAAAAGTTTCTCCCGTCGATTTTCCGAAATCGCCGATATTGATTCCTGTTAAAACGATTTCTTTTCCTTCCTTCTTTCCGGCTGCTTCGGCCATGCGCACTAAATCTTCAATTTTTCCGTTCCGGCTGCGTCCCCGAGCAAAGGGAATAGTGCAATACGAGCAGAAATAGTCGCATCCGTCCTGTACTTTCAGAAAATGGCGCGTTCGCTCGTCCTGAGAGCAGGACGGAGTAAACGTTTTAATTTTCTGTATCGGAGAAACCAGCGTTCTTTTTTCTTTTTCATGCAACGGATTATGAATGAGGTAATCCACAATATCCATCTTTTGACCGGTACCTAATACTAAATCCACTCCTTCGATACGGCCTACTTCTTCTGGTTTCAATTGGGCATAACATCCGGTGACAATCATAAAAGAATCGGGATGTTGTTTTTTGATCCGCCGGATCGCCTGACGACACTTTTTGTCGGCCAGTTCGGTAACAGAGCAAGTATTCACGATGCAGATATCTGCCTTTTCGCCCGCTGCCGCTTTTCTAATTCCTTGCTCTGAAAGATATTTCCCCAGCGTGGAAGTTTCGGCAAAATTTAATTTACAACCTAAAGTATAAAATACCGCTTTTTTATCCTGAAAAATAAAACTATCAACCATCTTTGCAATCTTCCTTGCAAAGATACAGTTTTTATTATATACAAAAATTTTTCATATAATATTTATTTTTGAAGCAAAAAATTTTTTTAATAATTAAAAAATAATTACATTCGCATCTACATTCTCTGGTCGTACTCTATAATTAACTAATAATCAAAGAAATATGAAAAGTATAATCGAAATAGAGGAGGCGTCTCCTAACAATTGGCATATAAAAATAAAGGGTCGACGAGAAGCGTATGCAATAAATATCATCAGGGATGGAGATCGAATGGCCGATTTTCAGGAAAAGGATGAAGCGAGAGAAAAAATCGAAACCGAAGCAAGGGATGATATTGACGATACTTTAGAAAATACAGAAGTAGAACTGACAACATTGTTGCGGAATGTTCCGGTTGAAAAGCTTTGCGACTATGTAGTCCAGCAGATCAAACAAAATTTACAATTGCTGGATTCCGCATTCAAAATCACAACGGCTCAAAAAGAAAAAATAATGCAAGACCAAGAGGATGATTATTTTTTGATTTTACGGGAAGTCGTAGAAAAAATAAAATCCAATAGAGGAAATACAGCAGAAACGGAAACGGCAATCGAGGAAATGAGCCAATGGCGGGAAAAAATTAGGCAGTACGTCGAGCAAAAAAATTACGATGAAGCCGTATTCCTGAGCAAAGTCTTTATTGAAGCCGTGGCGGAATGGATGAATGTTGCTTCAGATGAGATCCTTGAGTCTATCGACAAAAATTATTTATCGGTTGTTTTCGATGTTTTTCACGAGGTCGTTTTACTACCCCAAACGGATATAGACGAATGGTTTTGCTATTGTCAATCTGAAAAAAACAAACCGGCGTACCGAGGGACAAGCGTTTTCGACCGTTTGAATGAATTATCGATCCAATTGATGGCGGCAACCGATCCGGAAGCTTTTGCGGCTATGCAGCGCCAATTATCCTTTGAGATGCAAGATAAATGCTCTTTGACGGCTTTGCAAATTCTGAATAATAAAAAGAATTACTATCTTCAAAACGGTCAATCGAAGAAGGCTTGGGAACAGATTGAAAAAACGATCCAATTGGAGCAGTTTCGCGAAAATTTGCAAAAAAGAACGGACGAAAAGATTGATTCGTCTGATGTTCAGTGGGACGAACATCTCTTGGGTAAGGCACAGGAAGAAAAAGATACGTTTAGCGCACGGAAAATGTCGTTTGAATTTATCAAAGATCATTTTCACAAAAGTTATTATGCTATTTATAAATTCACTTTTACTCCCAGCGAATGGCCGGAAGAATTGGAAAAACTGCTTCAGCGCTATGGAAGAGATAGCGAAACGTTCAACCCTTCTGTAGCGGATGTGTTGATAGTCGAGAATGCGGCGGAACAGCTGGCGTACTACATCGAACGGCATCTTTCGGTGGAACGAATAGAAAAATATTATCTGTTTTTTGTCGGCCTTTTTCCAGATAAGACTTTGGAATTGTTTCGAACGGCCATTGATGCTTATATCGAAAACAATGCGGGGCCGGACGCTTTCGCCTATGTAATCAGTCTGCTGAAAAAAATGCTGGAAATCGAAAATGGGAAAGAATGCGTAGCAGAAATTACGCGCGAATATATCGTACGTTACAGAAACCGAAGAGACTTGGTAGAAGGCTTGCGTATATTGCTTTGATTCGAAAATCAGTAACGTCGACTTAGACTTGCAACGTCATTCGTTCATTGGCCAGGATCGTATGAGAAAATACGGCTTGCGCTTCTTCCAACAAAATATTTTCATCGGGGTAACGCGCCGAAAAATGTCCCAAAACTAATTTTTTTACATGAGCCGCTTGTGCAATGAGAGCCGCTTGGCGAGCTGAGGAGTGGTACGTTTCTGTGGCTCTTTGCAAATCTTTTTCAATGAAAGTCGCTTCGTGATACAACAAATCTACGCCTTCAATGAGTGGAATAATTTTTTCGTAATAAGCGGTATCCGAACAATAGGCGTATCTTTTAGGCGGATCAGCGGGTCGCGTCAAGAGTGAATGAGGAATAATTTCTCCTTCGGGAGAAATAAAATCCGCTCCGTTTTTAATGGCTTGTATCTGGGATATGGGAATCTGATAAAAATCGATCATTTCGCGAATAATATGCGCGCTTTTGGGTTTTTCTTCAAATAAAAATCCCGCTGTGGGAACTCTGTGTTTCAATGGAATAGAATATACGCGCAGACTGCGGTCTTCAAAAATTAATTCGTTTTTCTGCGGATCAAAAGCATGAAAAAAAACCGTAAAGAAAAGTTCTTTGCAAAAATACTGAAGCAGGGGCTGAAAGATTTTTTCTGCATCGGGTTGTATGTGGATGTGCAAATCGGACGTTCGCCCCAACAGTCCTAAAGTGGAGATTAAACCCGGCAAACCCAAACAGTGGTCGCCATGCAGATGCGAAATAAAAATCCGGTTGATCCGGTTGAAATTGAGCTTCATCGCCCGAAATTGCAGCTGAGCGCCTTCGCCGCAATCGATCATGTATAATTTTTCACGCAGGTTGATTACCTGCGAACTTAGAAAATGCCGCGTGGTAGGAAGCGCCGAACCACAGCCCAATATGTTGACGTCGAATCGTTCCATTATTCAATACCAATCCATTTATGTATTTGTAAACTGAGTCGCCATTGCGGATGAAGTTTGACTTGTTCCACACAGTAATGGATATTGGCTTGAGTGGTTGTTGGATCGGGGGTAAAAATCGGACTTAGAAAGTAGAAAGCGGCTGCCGGCAACGATTCGAGGCTTGGAAGCGCATCGCCTTTTTCGATGGGCAGACGCACTTCGTTGACCTGCGGATTGATTGATCGTGCATACGCCGTATTTCCTTTCGGACTCACCACCGTGTAATCCAGCAAACTCGACAGCCGGTAATATCCGTTGCTTTCGATGGCTTGCAAATAAGTTTTTCTCTTGAAAAACAGTACTATATCGTCGGTCAATTGAAGGCAGGGTTCGCCTCCCGTCCACACAATCCACCGGCAGGGAAATGCCTTGATCGCAGAAAGAATTTGATCGGCTGACACGTCTTTTCTTTCGGAAAAATCCGTGTCGCAAAAAGAACATTCCAAATTGCAGCCGCTCAAGCGGATAAAGATAGACGCTTCTCCTTGCCGTCCGCCTTCTCCTTGCAAGGAATAAAATATTTCGTTTATTTTAAGGTTCATATAAACAAGAAGTTTGAGGCGTTTCACTCACTCCTACGGCATATAATTCCGGTATTTCCGACTTGAATCGGTTGTAAATAAAGCGGGCTATATTCTCCGAAGTGGGCGGATCGGGAATAATATCGTTCAGATGCCTATGATCGAGTGTTTCGTCGATAAATTGCTTCACTCCTTGTAACGATTTATAATCTTTTACAAAGCCGTATTTATCCAAGTTTTCTGCATGCAAATGCATCGTAATCACGTAATTGTGTCCATGCATTCTTGCGCATGGATGATCTTTTCCCAAAAGAGGTAATGCATGGGATGCAGAAAATGAAAATTGCTTGCTTATTTTATACATTGTTAAAGCATTTAAGCATTTTGCAAAGGTACGGAAAATTTGACAGCAAATGACCAAATCATCCCCTTAGTGGAATTATTTTGAGATTTTTGAAAATTATTAACGAATCCTCTTCTCGCATACTGATTATTTTATATATTTTTGGCTTATTCGGTACATACGATTTATACTTATAAAACCAAAATTGAGAACAAAGCTCAAGCAGCGAATGAAGAATTCAAACAAAAAGGAAGGGGAATAAGATCCATCTAAAAAAGAAAATTCGAGTTGTAGAAGTTAAAAGCGCGATAGTACTGGAGCATTTATAGTCTTGGGCGAAAACGTACGGTGAATGAAAATGGATACAAAAAATCAAACGCCGTGCAACAGTTTAACAATTATTTCGCCGAAAATCCATAACTTTGCAATCTAAATTGTACGACACAAAAGATATGAATGCATTGATAATACAAGGAGTCGTCGATCGACTGCGAGCGGTTGCCCTGACGGCGGGCGTCGGCGTTTTAACAGGAATAGCGCTATTGGCAGTTCATCCGCTATCGGCTCAAAATCTGGAACTGAATCGTTTGATACAAATCGCTTTCGATAACAATAAAGGGATTCGGTCGCTTCAAATACAAACGCAACAGCAGAAAGCCAACATAAACACGGCCTATACATTCGATAAGACGACGGTCTATTACGGTTATGACGAAAACAATATCGCTCCCAACGATTTGCCGCTGAAAGTGTGGGGCATCGAGCAAAGTTTTTTGTTTCCAACAGTATATTCGTCCCAATACAAGGTACATAAAGCTGAATGGAAAATCGCTCAGACTGCGTATGAAATCGCACAGTATAAACTTGCGCTGGATGTTTCTTTAGTCTATGAACAAATTGTTTGGATACAGCAACGGGAAAAACTGTATCAATATCTGGATAGTTTGTACAATGATTTTGCCCGAGCTGGTTCCCGGAAGTTCGAACTGGGCGAAACCAACTATTTAGAAAAAATCACTACAGAAGCTAAAGCGAGAATGATGCATACTTCGCTGACAAAAGTTGTGCAGGGGAAAAAAGCGGCTTACGAACAATTAGCGGCTTTGCTGCAAGTGGATGATACCGTTGTAATAGCAAATAGCGAACTGGAAGAACTAAACATTCTTTCAAATAATACGGCGTTAAATCTTCATCGCGATCATCTTGAAAATACGACCGCTTTGTATAAATCGCGCTTGAATCTGGAACGAAACAACTGGTTGCCGAATATTAATCTGGAGTATTTTCAGGGAACAAATTCCGCAATGAGAGGTTCCATGTATGGCTTTCAAGTAGGATTCTCTTTTCCTCTCTTATTCACTGGAAATCTGTCTAAGAACAAAGTAGCCAAACTCGATTGGTTGCAATGGGAAGAACAACGGAAAAACCAAGAAGCAAAGATGAACAGTTTTTTTGTTGTGAAGCGATCTGAACTGGAACAAAAGCACGAAGCGATTCGTTATTACAACGAATCGGGCCAAAGGCTTTCGGACGAAATCATCCATACCGCCGAGAAAAGCTATCGCAATGGCGAAATTGATTTTTTCCAATACATTCAAAGCTTGGAAAGCGCCGCTAATATTCAATTGGATTATTTGGATAATTTGTTGCAATACAATCAAGCTTATCTGAAATTGTACTACTTTGACTACAATGAATAGACCCTGTAATTGGGTGAGCCAAACTCTGGAATTTTGCCGTACGCCCAATCAATTAGATTTTTTCTTCCGCAACCGTTTTTTCAAGTGCGTAGTTCCTTCCACAAACCGACCTTTGATGGGCGAAGGTTTGTTTTCCTTTTCTTTGACCGACTGAAAAATTTCCTTTTGCGGATCAAAATAAATGGGCTTATGTTCAAACGGACGAGGTTTCCGTGGATGGAAGAAAAAGAAAAAACTCATATCAACGTGTTCTTTGCCGCTTGGGAGCGGGAATATCTTCGCTTCGGATGTTCTTTTTTGTAAAGATATCGTCCTTGTCTTTGGGACGCAGGTAATTGTAATTGACGAAATCTTTCAGAAATTTCGCTTCGGGCGTTAAGTCTGGAATGGGAAGCATCTCGGCTTTAGGCGTAGGCCACCAGAGAATTTTAACGGGCTTTCGATTAACAACATAGATAGTCATAAAATCGCTTTCTGTTTTGTTTCGGCCCAAAAATTCGGTTCCCTTATCTTCGATCGGATAGTAAATCGATTCGGTGTTGCTTTCTACTTCGACCCGTTCCAATTCGCCCCCCGTGAAAAAAGCGGTAAGGTTTTTCCCCTTGATCTGATTGAAATACGTCGAGTCTCTTTCTTCGATGGCAAACGAACGATCGAGCGCTTTCACTTGTTCGACAGTACTGTCGTTGAACAGAATCTTGATTGTGTCGGCGGTGATCTGGTAGCCGGTGTTCCACAAAACAGGATTTTTGTAGAGATTGAGAATCGAATCTTTCGTGTTGAATTGCAACGAATCGCAAACGCCTTGCAAATCAATTCTGTAAATGCGGACGCCATAGAACGCTTTTATTTCTCTTTCTTTGTCAACTGTTTGCACTTGAAGCGTGTCGGCGTGAAGAAACAAGGAATCTTTTTGGGAATATTCGATAAACTGAGCCGAGTCCGTTGCAAAAGCAAACTCTTTGGGATCGTCATAATAACCGTAATTGCCGGTTAGTATCCATTTTTTAACGGTATCGTTCAGAACCATGCAGCTGAATGCTTCTCCAAAACCGGTGCGGCGATTGAAAAACAACGTATCAGCAGTCATTGTTTTGGTTCGGTCTTTGGAGACAACCACCGACCGTTTGTAGAGCGTCGCTTCGTCGGTCTCCGTATGATACTCGCCGCTTGAGGAATAGATAGTGGCGCTATCCGATTCTATCACAGTCGGACTGATAATGGTAGCCACTTTGTTGACCGTATTGTATTTAAGTGTGTCTGAAGTCAGAACAAACTGCGGGTTCAACAATTTCACCTTTTCCTTAAAGGTGGCTATCTTGGTATTGGGGGAGTATTGTCCGTAAATGGAAGTCAATTCATTGAGGGAATCGACCAACATGCCGCCATCAAAAAAATAACCCAAATTGATATTTCGGTCATAGTCGAGATTATCGGTGAAAAGAGTAACATTTTGGTTTTCCATCCGCACATTTTTCCGCATCTTGGCCATGTTTCGATTGCCCTCATACATCAGGTAGTCGCCATAAATAAACAAGGTATCGCCTTGTTCAATGCGGACGGTTCCAAAAGCTTCGAGCGAATTATCCATTTCGTAAAAATAAGCGCTATCGCAGAACATACGGGTACTATCGTGCCGAAAAGCTACATTACCCCGCGATACATGAATATCGGGATTATTGTCTTTTTCATAGACTGTCGAATCGGCATAGTCCATGTATACCCGCGACACTTTTTTCTTCTCTTGCTGCGGGGAAGAAATATTCTGCTGCATTCCGGAAAACAAGTTTAAGAGGATAAATAGCAAGCAGAAAAGAGCTGTTTTTGGAATATTAATCAACAATCCAGGTTTTCATTTGGAAATCACAATTTTTCCACTTCTCATTGATCCGAATAAACGTTTCTTTTTGTTTTTGTTCGACCCATTTTTCCAGGATTTCTTCCTGTTTCTCCTGTTCCAACATGCCTTTCAAAGCCTGATAGTCGTCCGAGAGGCTTGCTTTGTGTCCCATGGTTCTCGATACCAGCTTGACAATAGCAACAACTTCTTTTTGATTGGAATTCATCATGGTAAATGGTTTGGAAATTTCGCCGACTTGCATTTCGTAGATGACTTTTCCGATTTCAGCGGGCAATTCTTCGATTTCAAAGCGGGAGGTTCCCGAACGATCGTTGTAATTGTCCATATCTTGATTCACTAACAAGCCTTTATTATTCCGCGTATTTTTATCGTCGGATAAATACATGGCCGCTTCTTCGAACGTAAATTTACCATTCAAAATATCGTTCCGGATCGAATCCAATCGAAACGTAGCCGCATCCAGTTCTCCCTGTGTCACATGGGGGCGCAAAAGAATGTGCCGGACATTGATGCGGTCGCCTCTTTTTTCAATCAACTGAATGATATGGAACCCAAATTCCGTTTCCACTATTCTGGATACTTTTTTGGGATCGTTTAATTCGAATGCGACGGCTGCAAATTCGGGAAGCAAAACGCCTTTGCCTTGAAATCCTAATTCGCCGCCCCGTTTTGCCGATTCGCTGTCTTCGGAATACAACCGCGCCAAAGTCGAAAACTCCCGTTGCCCCGAATTGACCTGTTCGGTATATTCCCTCAATTTGCTTTTGATGTTGTCGATTTCTTCCAGCGAAATAACCGGTTCTTTGGTGATGATTTCAACTTCAACTGTGGTTGGAATGAACGGAAGACTGTCTTGCGGAATCCGGGTGTAAAAACTTCGAATTTCCGAAGGAGTTACTTTGATCTGTCCCACTATTTTCTGTTGCATAGACTGAATCATCTGTTGATCTTTCACCATTTGCCTCCGTTCTTCCCGGATCGTATTGATGGGCTTTTCGAAATATTCTTCCAATTTTTCCTTCGAACCGACCTGATTGATCACATAGTTGAGCCAGCGTTCCGTTTGCTGAAACACTTGCGCGTCCGGAACTTCAACACTGTCTAACTTGGCTTGATGCAAATATAGTTTTTGAATCGCCATTTGTTCGGGAATGACGCAATAAGGATCGCCGTTGATATGTTGCTTTTCCAATTGCATTTGCAGGCGTACATTTTCTACGTCCGAACGCAAAATAGCGTCGTCGCCTACTACCCAGATCACTTCATCTATTATATTGTCTTGGGCTTGCAATGGCATTGCGTTCAAAAATATTGCTAAGCAAATGATCGCATAGTGAAATAACTTCATCATGTTGTTGTTTTTTTAAAGGGAATCTTTATTCGTCAAAAAAAGTAATTTGACCCTTATTCATTGCTTTATTGTATAAATCATCTTCCATTTTCCGCAAAAAATCCATTTTCTTCTGGTTGATTAATATTTCCTTGATGTTCGATTTGGCATATTCGAAAGGCGCATTATCTCCCGGAAGCAAATAGTCGGTAATATTTAAAAAATAATAATAGACGCTGTCTTGTTGCTCTAAGTATTTGCTATTTTTTATCATTTCCGTTTCGTTCCTGTATTTTACAGGCCATTTATTGACTATGTCGGTGAAATCCCTCCACTCGTCGACAAAATAATCATAATTGGCGCCGTTTTGCACGCAATATTTTTCAATATTGTCGATCGAAGAAGGCGAAATCGATCGATACCACCCTCTCACCAGTTCCACCTGGGGAGCGCTTAAGGGAATTCTCAAAAAAAGACCCTTTATCAACGCTCGATCCAATACAAATTTGTCTTTATTGTTTTTAAAGAAATCCCACATTGCATTTTCGTTGATGTTCTTCGACAATTTTTCATTCACTAATTGCTCCTGGTATTGATAGATAATTAGTGATTTACGGTAATTTTCCACCAACTCGTTGATCTCCGCTTTGTCGTCGACGTTTTTCTGGGCGACATCATACAGCAAATTATCCACGATCCAAACCCGAATATAGTGTTCGGCCGCCAATATGCTGTCTTCCGGATCCGCGTAATGAGGAATGTTTTCTTCTAAATCCGCACGACTCAATATTTTATCGCCTACTTGCACTATGTTTGTCTTTTTGGCTTTCTCCTGCGAACAAGAAAACGCACACAAAGATACGACAATAATTAATAGATATTTTGTATTCACTTAATTTACTTGCCTGATTGTTTCATAAATCTCTACCGGATATTTTGCGTTGAGTTCTTTCAACCATTCTTCTTCGAGATAATCCTGATAATCGGTAATCACTAAGCCTCTTACATCGGTATAGCTCTCCGGCAGTTTTTCCATGAGCGTTCCCACCAGAAGAAAGTCGGCAAAACCGTCCGGAAGATTCGTCTTTGGGCCATTGAAAATGACTTCGTCTACGTAAGAATTTTGTCCCTTGGTAAACAATCCTTTTTCTATGCTGACAGGTGAAGTTTCGCTTTCGGCATATTTTTCGATTACATACGAAGCCGCTTGCTCATAAGGCATTTTTTCGATTTCCTTTTGCACGCTCTTTTTCAATTTAGCGTCTTTGAACAACACGACATATCCTTTCCAATGAGGTTCGTCCCACGCATAATTCATTTTATTTTTTTCGAAGAAACGAATCAATCCTGCGGTATCAGCCGACGCTTTGTCCCAAATTTCTTTGTTGCTGACTTCAAAAAGCAAAATTCCATCGTGATATTCTTGCATCAAATTTCTGAAATCGGGAAATTTATCCTCCAGATTTTTTTCTTCCGCATTTATCAAATTATTGTAAACAAATTGGTTGAATTTTTCGGCAAAAGCATCTGTTGAAAGATTCGTATATGTTTTGGGTTCGCTTTTCAAGTAAGCAATAAAATCGGCTACGCTGACATTTTCGTTTCCTACTGTAAACAGCGTTTCCTGATTATTTTCAAACGGAGTCGTAAATAAGCTGTCGGTTGGAAAAGCAGTTTTAGCCGCTTCGCTTAAAAGATTGTATGTTTTTTCATTTGGAGAATAATGGAATTCTGCTTTCAACTGATCGATGCCCGTTTGGTACAGAACCATAAAATTGCCCGTACGCTCCATTTTATTTTCTATTTGTTTTCGTAGTTCGTCGAATGAGGCGACTGGACGTTTGCCCAGAAGTTTAATGATGTGGTATCCAAATTGTGTATGAATCGGTTGACTGATAGAGCCGATTTCTTTCATGCTAAACACGGCATTGTTGAATTCGGGAACCATTTGTCCATAAGAGAACCACGATAAATCGCCTCCTTTTTCAGCCGAAACTTTGTCGTCGGAATACTCTTTGGCTAAATCTTCGAAAAGAGCGCCCTCGCTCAATCGCTTATAGATTTCCGCTATTTTATCTTTTACTTCTGTTTGAAGGGTATCCATCGTTTGCGGTGTTCTAATCAAGATATGGGCGGCGTTGACTTCTCCTGGATTTTGTATTTTCTGAAGTATTTTAATCAGATAATATCCTTGATTTGTACGAATTGGACGGCTTATTCCTCCCACCGGCGTATTATAAATAGGCTCTTCCAACATCGGCAGCAAATCCATTGCCGAAAACCAACCCAGATATCCCGGGCGGCTATTTTGCTTGGTTCGTTCGTCGGACGAATACTCTTGGACAAGGTCTTCAAAAACGGCGTCTTGTTGTAAGGCTTTATTCCGAATTTCCATTGCTTGATTGTAAGTAGCCGCCGTGTCGGCTGGAACAAGCGTAAAGTTGCCTTTTCCAAATGAGGGAAAAGCGACAAAAAGAACGCTCACTTCCACCAATTCTTGATTTCGTAGATACGTTTGCCGCAACACATCTTCATTCATTGCTAACTTGCTTAGATAGGGTTTTGCCAATTGCGCTCGGTATTCTTTCAATTCCTTCTTGAAAGCGGCAGTCGTATCGATCCCTTGCGATTCAGCTTCCGCAACTTTTAATTTGAAGTTTTTGAAAAGAGTAATGTATTCGTCGAAAGAACGTTTGTCGATAGCATCCTCGCTGTTATTTTTATGGTAAATATACTCAAACTCCGATTTTCTAACGTCCTTTCCATTCACTTTCATTACTACAGGATCGTTTGTTTGAGCAAAACCGGCTATTGATAACAAAAATAAGACCAAAGAAAAAACATGCTTTTTCATACGATTGTTTTGCGTATAATATTGTTTTAAAAATAGATGAATTATTTGTTATATACAACGTATCGATTCAACAATTATTGCACACTGTTTTCTCCCCGTTTCTGCATAGAAATATAGAAAATAGGGTTTACTGTCCTCTGTTTGAACTGTAATTAGGAGCTTCCTGCGTAATCGTCACATCGTGCGGATGACTTTCTGTCATTCCAGCATTGGTTATCCGCGTAAATTTAGCTTCGTGAAGTTTTTCAATGTTAGCGGCTCCGCAATAGCCCATTCCGGCGCGCAATCCACCCACCATTTGATAAACAACCTCATACAAAGAACCTTTGTAAGGAACACGCGCCGCAATTCCTTCCGGAACCAATTTTCGGATGTCGTCTTCTACATCCTGAAAATAACGATCTTTCGACCCCTTTTGCATGGCCTCTACCGAACCCATTCCTCGGTAGGATTTGAATTTACGGCCGTTGTATAGGATGGTTTCTCCCGGCGATTCTTCTACGCCGGCCAGCAACGATCCCATCATGACGGAAGAACCTCCCGCAGCCAAAGCTTTGACAATATCGCCCGAATAACGCAATCCTCCGTCGGCTATGACAGGAATATTTGTTCCTTTCAATGTTTTGGATACTTCGTAGATAGCTGATAATTGGGGAACTCCTACTCCGGCAATCACGCGGGTGGTGCAAATAGAACCCGGTCCAATCCCTACTTTGATTCCATCGGCGTCGGTATCGGCCAATATTTTGGCGGCTTCGGCGGTGGCAATATTGCCGACTACAATGTCTACGCTGGAAAACCGTTTTTTGGCTTCTTTCAACGTCTGAATTACGCCTTGCGAATGTCCGTGCGCCGTATCAATTACAATCGCATCGACCCCTGCGTCGACCAGAGCCTCAATCCGATCGTAGGTATCGAATGTGACGCCCACTCCCGCAGCTACCCGCAACCGGCCATGCATGTCTTTACACGCAAACGGTTTATCTTTTGCTTTTGTAATATCTTTATAGGTAATTAGTCCGACAAGTTTATTATGAGCGTCGACTACCGGCAACTTTTCAATCTTGTAATTCTGTAAAATATCCGCCGCCGCTTCCAGATCAATCGACTGGTTAGTCGTCACCAAATTTTCGTAAGTCATCACATCGTCGATCAAGCGGTCTGTGTCGCGTAGAAAACGCAGGTCGCGATTGGTGACAATTCCTACCAAATGAAAGTCATCGTCTACTACCGGAATGCCTCCTATTTTGTACTCTTTCATAAGAGCCAGTGCTTCACTTACCTTCTTTCCTCTTTTTATACTCACCGGGTTGGAAATCATCCCATTTTCCGCTCGCTTGACCGAACGGACTTGTTTAGCCTGTTCGTCGATACTCATATTCTTGTGAATTACGCCAATACCTCCTTCGCGAGCAATAGCGATCGCTAACTTTGCTTCGGTGACAGTATCCATTGCTGCCGAAACTATGGGGATATTCAAACGAATGTTTCGCGAAAAATAAGTAGACAAATCCACTTCCCGTGGCAATATTTCGGAATAAGCGGGGATCAACAAGACGTCGTCAAATGTTAATCCATCCATAATTACTTTATCTGCAATAAACGACATAAAAGAAAAGCTTTAGATTTTATTGCGTGCAAATGTACGTATTTTTTTTTTTATAAATGGATATAAGGTCAAGTAATTTTTAACAATACTGCCATTTTCGTTATAAGCATAAAAATAAAATACTTCTGCGATGATATTTAATCTTGCCAAAGAATTTACTTGTACAATTTTTTGCGGTATATCCGAAATCTTTCCTCTGGGAAATTCTTTGTACAACTTGTAATTTTCCAATTCGTTTTCTTTCACCAAGAAATCATATCTATTTGATTCTCTCTGGGTTCATCTGTCCGTTTAAATTTATATAAACAAGTTTACATTCGCGTTTTCCGCACGTTCCATATAACTGGCCACTCCGCCGATGGTACATTCATCCAGCAGTTCTTCGCGTTTTACTCCCATCACATCCATCGACATTTGGCATCCGATAAATTCTACTCCTTGCTCCAAAGCTTGCGCCCGCAACGATTCCAAGGATTCAATGCCTTTTACTTTCATAATATAGCGCATCATTTTTGCGCCTATACCGAACATATTCATCTTGGACAGCTTCAATTTCAAAGAGCTGGAAGGAAGCATCATCGAGAACATCTTCCCGAAAATATCTTTTTCTACGCGAGGTTTTGTTGTTTTTTTTATTACGTTCAATCCCCAGAAGGTGAAGAAAATCGTAACCTTTTTCCCCGTTGTCGCAGCTCCGTTTGCCAAGACAAAAGTAGCTAATGCTTTATCCAAATCGTCGCTAAATAGAATGAAAGTTTTGGCATCTCCTTTGGACAATGATGCAAGGCGAGGCTGTGGAGCTTTCTTTTCGACCACCACCGTAAACACCCCTTTGTCGGACGTGTTGGATATTAAGTCATTTCCTGTACTTCTGCACCAAGATTCGGCATCGCGGGAAAAACCTGCGTCGGTCGAAGTGATTTCAATGCTTTCTCCTTCGGCAATTTCATCTATTGCTTTTTTCAGCTTGATAATAGGACCTGGACATTGCAGTCCGCAGGCGTCTATTTTGATTGTTTTCATTGGTTTTACTATTTGTTGATCGAAATCGAAATGGTTTGATTTTTCTATCATGCGACTTTGCCTTTCCTGTTTTATAGGGGCAGTTGCTGTGTAATAAGTTTTATATCCTCCTGAAAGATTTTTTACCTGAGTAAATCCTCGTTGCGTTAATATTTGCAATGCCAAATATCCTCGCAACCCGATGGCACAATAGATGTAAACCGGTTTATTTTGTGGAATTTCATCCAAACGTTCACGTAGTTCATCCAGCGGGATATTCATCGAACCCTGAATAACCTGTCCGCCTGCGGTTTCTTCAGGGGTGCGCACGTCCAAAATAGTTACTTCATTAGGGTTTACCGTCTGCATTTCCCGCCATTGAACGACGGGCATTCGTCCGGTTACGATATTGCTCGCCACATATCCTGCAATGGCAATAGGGTCTTTTGCCGAAGAAAACGGCGGCGCATAGCCATGTTCTACTTTCGTTAAATCCAATACGTTTCCTCCCGATTTGATTAACAAGGCAATTTGGTCGATGCGTTTGTCCACTCCGTCGTATCCCACGCCTTGCGCTCCGTATATTTTCCCTGTTTGGGGGTCGAAAGTCAGTTTGATGCTCATTTGCGTGCTTCCCGGATAATAGCCTGCGTGAGAACCCGAATGCGTATGCGAACTCCGGTAAGGAATGTTCAATTGTTTCAGCTTTTTCGCCGCCAAACCCGTTGTTGCTACCGTTAAATCAAATACTTTGGCAATAGCCGTTCCGATAGCGCCTTCGTACTTTTC
>JGI24699J35502_11133954_pt1 | contig 21136 bp, 18 predicted proteins | sample TergutMp193P4_FD_35502 | JGI IMG/M metagenome (IMG submission 35502)
TAGGGTGCGGGCGGCTACCTCTGCCCGCGCCGCCGCTGCTGCGGTTTCTGTCAGCCGCGCCCGCCGCGCTACGAGCCAAGGTGTCACTACCCCCGTTACCGCCAAGCAGGCCAACAACGCGAGGCCAGCCGGGGGCAACAACGTCGTCAAGTACAGCACTGAACCGAGTCCAACTAATACCGCCACCCCGGTAGGCACCAAGCTCCGCACTAGCAGATTCCCAACTTCATCCACGTCGGCGCCCACTCGCGCCAGCGAATCGCCGCGCCGGAATGCGGTGGTGGCATTAAGGGGAGCTTTAGCAAGAACTTCATAATAATTAGCCCGCAGTGCTGCCATCCCGCGCAAGGCCACGTCGTGCGAAGCTAATCGCTCCAAATATCGGAAAATCCCACGCCCAAGCCCAGCCGCCCGGACGCCCACTACCGCCATTGAGAGCGTCAGCACCGGTGGCATTTGCGAAGCTCGCGCGATCAACCAAGCGGACAGCGCCGCCAGCACCACCGAGCAGCCCAGTGCTAGGCCGCCCAGCAGTACCGCCCGCCCGACACGCCACCACCGGATTTCCAGCATCGGCAAAACCTCGCGAATCATCGCGCCACCGCAAATGCATCCGACGTCAATGCCGATGCGCTGGTAATCGGGATAATCTGATCCGCAATATCAACGACAGTTTTTCGATGGGCTATTACGATGACCGCCCGCCCGGCTGCTCGCCAAGCCCGCATGGTGTCCAAGATGGCGCGCTCCGCAGCGGCATCCAAGTGGGCGGTTGGTTCGTCGAGGACGATGATGGGCTTGGCTGGCCCGGCGAGCGTCATGGCCGTTAGTGCGGCTCGTTGCCGTTGGCCGACCGAGAGGCCGACCCCGCCTACGCCAACTGTGGTGTTCCAACCACCGGGGAGTGAGTCAATCACCGCGTCAAAGCCGGTCAGCTTGGCGGCATTATTCCGCGTGGCTGAGTCTTGTCCGAGGCCAATCACGTCGGCAAGCTGACCGGGTTCAATGGCTGGGCGTTGCGGAATCCAAGCAATAAGTGACCACCAGTCCTGAAGTGGTAGCTGATTTAGCGGTGTGGTACTGCCATCGGAGAACTCGACCAACACTTGCCCGCTATCTGGCTGCAACAGGCCGAGCAGCAGCAACGCCGTAGTGGACTTCCCGACTCCCGAAGGTCCAACTAATGCGGTAATAACTCCACGTTGCTCGCCACATAACGGAATCCGGGCGTTGAGATGGGCAGGTGCCCACCCATCCCGCTCACCGCTGCGCACCGATACATCGCGGAACACCACCGCGCTCGGAATCCGATCCGGACGGTTGCTTACTAAACCACCGCTGGTTCTGCTTTCGGGTGCGAGGGTAGCAGGTGGCGTGCTGGAAGCGAGTAGGTCAAATGTGGCGTTGATGGCGGCCACCCCATCGTTGGAAGCATGAAATTGGGCGCCCACTTGGCGCAAGGGTAGAAAAACCTCGGGCGCTAGCATGATGACGGCCAGCCCCGCTGCCAGTGTCATTTGGCCTTCGGCCAGTCGCAAGCCCACCCCAACGGCCACCATCGCCACCGATATCGTGGTCAAAAGCTCTAGCGCCAGCGACGAGAGAAATGCGATGCGCAAGGTGGACATGCTGGCTTTCCGGGCGGAGTCCCCGAGCGCGCGCACCCGAGCGCCCAGCCCGCCCTCCCGGCCAAAGGCGCGGAGCGTCGGCAGCCCACTAATGATGTCAAGCATCTGGGCACCTAATTTTTGCACCACCAATAACCGCCGCTCCGACGTGCCCGCTGCCATTTTCCCAATTAGCCACATGAATATCGGAATGAGGGGCACGGTGACTAAGCAGATCAGCAGCGAGACCCAATCAATAACTCCCACGATCACTAATAGCGTCGGCGTCACTAAGGCGGATAACAGCAAGGCAGGCAAGTACCGCGTCAAATAAGGCTCCAATGCATCCAGACCCCTAGTGGCAAGCGTAGCGATCTCGGCTCGTTTAGCCGCTAAGTGTTCCAGTGGGCTACTGTGGCTAATTGGGTCGCTAAATGTTTTGTTTGTGGTGCCGGAAAGCGCCCGGGGTCCACGCGCCACAATCTGCGTAATGAGCCGTTTCCGGAGCGTGGCGATAGTGCGGGCGGCAGCTCTTCCGGCGGTTACCTCTTGGGCATAATGCGCGCCAGCTTGTAAAAGCGCTAGGACGGCAATAGTCAGTAACGTTCTTGGTAAGCCGGGGGAGTGGCCTTCCGATACCAGCCTCGCGACAGCCCCCGCAACCACCAACGCTTGTGCCACCACTAGCGCAGCAGAAACCAACCCGAACAACGCTGTCCAAATGACATATTGCCGCGCTGCCGCTACCTCGCGTAGTAACCGAGGATCAAGCGGCCCGCCCCTGCGGTCGCCTTGCGGTGCCCTGTTTCGAGACATGCGTGTCGGTACGATCTTGAGTCTTTAGCTAGACACGATGGCTAGTAACCGCCACCGAAGGCCGCCTTTTTGATGCGGTTCATGGAGAGCCCCGCCGGAGCCGGAATGTGGTGCAGCGAGAGGCGGCGCCGGAACACCCAATAAGTCCAAGCTGTGTAGGCGAGCACCACCGGTACCAACAACAAGGCCACCACGGACATCACGCCCAAGGTGTAGTGCGTTGACGAAGCTTGGGAGATCAGCAATCCCGGCCCGCCATCCAGCCCTTTCATGGCGTATGGATACATCGAGCCAAAAACCATCGTGATAAGAGCAGGCATTACTAACGCCGAAAAGACGAACGCCCAACCTTCGCGTTGCCGCCGATTAGCCAGCAAGCACGCGACCAAAGCACCGAGCGCCACGACTACCGCCAACCAAGTCAATGGCCGTCCATAAGCCAGCTGCGCCCAGATCAGCCAGACACCTACCAGCACCAAAGCCGCAATTCCAAAGCGGGATGCCAGCCGGTTCGCCCGCTCGCGCACCTCGCCCTCCGTCTTTAGCGCCAAGAACACAGCGCCGTGCAGCAAGAACATCACCAACGTCACTAGGCCGCCGAGCAGCGCAAATGGATTGAGCAACGCAAAGAACCCGCCCACATAATCCAAGTTGCCGTATTGGTTAGGCGCCAAGGCCACGCCTCGCACTAGATTCCCAAACGCAACCCCCCATAGCAGCGCGGGCAGCCAAGAACCTAACGCAATGCAGAAATCAAAGAACGCGCGCCAACGGTGGTCGTGAATCTTGCCCCGATACTCAAAGGCCACACCCCGGAATATCAAAGCCACTAAGATCAACAGCAAGGGCAGGTAGAAACCGCTAAATAAGGTGGCATACCAGAATGGGAACGCCGCAAACATCGCGCCGCCTGCCGTGAGTAGCCAGACCTCATTACCGTCCCACACCGGGCCAATGGTATTGATCAGCAGCCGTCGCTCCTTTTCTTTATGTTCCCCACGGCGCGGGATAATGTTAGTAAGCATTCCAACGCCAAAGTCGAACCCCTCTAATACAAAGTAGCCCGTCCATAACACGGCAATCAGAATGAACCAAAGTATTTGTAAGCCGGTCGGTGACATTTCAGGCTCCTTTTATAAGTTGACAACGTATAAGTTGATAACGGCTAAAGTGGGGTTAATATGCAAACGAAAGCGGCTGGTCAATAACCTCATCCACTTCGATTACTTCAACCAGTTCGCCAGTTTCCGGGGGCGTATCCCGATAAGTGACCGGAACCTTATGTGCAACGCCTTCATGGACATAACGGCGCATCAAGAAAAACCAAACCACCGCGAGCAACGCATAAATCAGCGTAAATACGATCATCGAAAACAACACCATGCCTCCGGTAACCGAGGTCGAAACCCCGCGCAAAGTCAACAACCGCACAGCGTCTATCCCGGTGGGGTTAGGAGTGACTAACCACGGTTGCCGTCCCACCTCTGTGAATATCCAACCGAAAGCGCTAGCAAGGAACGGCATTGGAATCGCGAGCAAGGCCAGCTTTTGCAGCCAACCGGCGTCGCTCACCTTCCAGTCGCTCGGTGAATCATACGCCAACGCCTCGTCAGCAGCAGCGGACCGTTTACCGCCGCGTGTGAACCACAGTGCCGCTAAGGCCAGTGCCGCGCTAAAAGCCCCTAACCCAATCATCAACCGAAATGACCAAAACGTGGTTTGTAGCGGAGGGATATAGTTGACCGGAATTGGATTACCAGCGGCATCGACAATTTGCGAACCATCAGCGTTAGTGGCATAAGCCCCATACCGCTCGGCAAAAGCCGCTTGCACATCAGTGGTACCGGGCACTTCACCAGCAAAATCATGGGTGGCTAGGAAAGAGAACATACCGGGGATTTGGATTAGCCGAGCCAACTCATAACAACTCGCCCCCGGCGCCCCGAAGGCCGCAATGGTGAACGCCGCCCCGGATTCGGTGTCACAGAGCGCCTCCGCAGCAGCCATCTTGGCGGGCTGCTCCTCAACCAGCAAGCGCCCCATCGCGTCGCCGGACCCAATCAGTAAAACCCCAGAAACCAACGTCACCCAAGCAGCCATTCGTACTGCTGGGCGGTAAACGTCCCGCGCTTGCGCCAAATCGTGCTGCCGCCTCGTCCGCGATAGACGCACCATCCACCAAGTTGCGATCCCCAACATAAAGGTACCGGCCACCACAAAAGAAGCGGTAATAGTGTGTGGGAATGCGCCGATAAGTAACAGCCGATTAGTCAGTACCGCCCAAATCGAGTTCATTTCCGCGCGACCATCGGAGAAGGTAGTGCCGACCGGGTGTTGCATCCACGAGTTAGCGGCCAAGATAAAGAATGCCGATAAGTTAACCGCAATAGCAAACAACCAAATGGAAACTAGATGCGCCCGCTTGCTTAACCGATCCCAGCCGAATATCCATAACCCCAAAAATACGGACTCGACAAAGAAAGCGGCCAATGCCTCCATCGCCAACGGAGCACCAAAAACATCGCCCACAAAGCGGGAGTATTCACTCCAGTTCATGCCAAATTGAAACTCCTGCACAATGCCAGTTACCAGCCCCAGCGAGAAGTCTATCAACAGTAACTTGCCAAAGAACTTGGTCAGCTTCAGCCAGCGCTCTTGGCCGGTGCGATACCAAATGGTCTGCATTACCGCCACTAATGGTGCCAGTCCGATAGTCAGCGGCACAAAAAAGAAGTGATAAACCGTAGTAATGCCAAACTGCCAACGCGCCAACACCAACGGATCCATGCCTGTCCCTCCCATCTGGGAGCCACCAACGCCAAGACGGCATCGTGACCCACACCACTTCCTGTTCTCTGATTAGTACCCTAACTGGCACCTCGGACAAGAAACGCGAGCGCGCGGCCACAACCCAATGATTCCGGCGAAAATGCCGAATTCGCTGGCGTGTCGTAACCCCATCGGTAAAGGCGTGCTCAGCGCAGTAATGCGGAAAGCACTTGGAGTCTGTTGCTATTTGGAACCTACCTAGGCAAGTACCCATGGTGCTGCCGAGCAAGGCAGGTGTTTTTGGGTTCACTCAGTGGTGATTTGGGTGCGGTAAATGGTAGCGGTGACCGGCGGCTTGAGTGCCGCCGGACGGTACGGGGCAGCGCCAAGCGACCCCGCTGGTGATACCTTGGCGGGGTGGAAAAATGCCGCGAAAGCCGAACACCAGTTAGCGTTGGTGTGGTGCGGGGATTTGAGCGATTTATCAGCTACGCTGCCTTTATGAAACCACTAAGATACAGCAAGCTCTGACGACCACTGCGACTTTTACCACCCTCGGATGGAACCCCAATTAGAGAGAGGCATAAGGTGATTTCGCAAAAAAGTCGCGTGCGGAAAATACTGGTTTTTGCTGCAGTTTTGTGCGCGATTTCAGGGTGCGATATTGCCGCACCTGAACGGACTCTGGTTACTGGGACGATGCATACGATGAGAAATACCGAAGTGCGAGTCAGCCAAGGGTTGGTAACCGCAGTATCTGCGGATGGCGAATCATATCACACTGGAACCGACAGCAATGGCCAATATGAGATTGAGCTTCCTCGCGGTCTTTACACTATCTTTGGCACTTTGGAAGGATCTACCTGCAATCAGTTTTACTGCGTCGGCGGGAATGCATACCCTGATTTCTCTAAGATGAACCCGGATTACTATGTCGTTTCCGATGGTAATACCTATCTAGTTGTGGGCGTCCACGAGCGCCTCACAGTAGACCTGTATATGTTTTTACCAGGTTAAGCTGGCGTGGATCGCATCGGCCAACGCCTAAGTGTTAGGCTCAGCGCCTACTTTGCTTCCTAGCTAGGCAGGTGTTTTTGGGGTTCACTCAGTGGTGAATTGGGTGCGGTAGAGGTCGGCGTACAGGCCACCGGCGGCGAGAAGTTCTTGGTGGGTGCCGCACTCGACGACGCGGCCAGCGTTCAGCACCACGATTTGGTCGGCAGCGCGCACGGTGGAAAGCCGGTGGGCGATCACCAGCGACGTGCGCCCGGCCAAAGCCTGCTCCAAGGCTTGCTGCACGGCGGCCTCATTTTCGGAGTCCAGCGAGGCGGTGGCCTCATCAAGTACGACGATGGCGGGCGCCTTTAAGAATACCCGCGCAATCGCCAAGCGCTGTCGTTCACCGCCAGACAGCCGATAACCCCGGTCGCCCACCACCGTATTCAGCCCATCCGGCAGCGACTCGATCAAATCCCAGATCCGCGCCCGCTGGCAAGCCTGCTGGAGTTCAAGGTCGGTGGCGGATGGTTTGGCGAAGCGCAGGTTTTCGCCGATGGTGTCGTGGAACAGATGCGCCTCTTGGGAAACGGTGCCGACGGTATCCCGCAACGACGCCAAAGTGACATCGCGCAAGTCAGCGCCGCCAATCCGCACCGCACCACCCGTCGGGTCATACATGCGCGTCACCAACTGCGTGACCGTAGTTTTGCCGGCGCCCGAAGGCCCCACCAGCGCACACATCGTCCCGGGCGGCACTGTAAATGAGACGTCTTTCAGGGTGTCGCCCGATGGGTAGGAGTCCAGCACGGCCACCGATTCCAATGACGCTAATGACACATCGGCGGCCTTAGGATAAGCGAATCGGACGTTATCGAACTCAATGCTGGCACCATTCCCGGTTACCGCATTAGTCAAAGAGGTGGCGCCGGGTTTATCCATAACCATCGGCTGCAAATCTAAAACTTCAAGTACCCGCTCAAAACTGACTAATGCCGTCATCACATCAACTTGCACATTAGACATAGCGGTAAGCGGCCCATAAAGCTGCCCCAAAAAAGCGGTAAGCGCTATTACCGTGCCCACAGTCAAATACCCGTGAATCGCTTGCACCCCACCAAAACCATAAACAATAGCTACCGCAATCGCCGCAATAGTGCCTAATCCCACGCGAAACCAAGTGGCTAACATAGCGCGCTTGACGCCTACATCTTTAAGCGCCCCAGCCGCTTTGGCGTATTTCGCGGATTCATGTAGTGGATTCCCAAACACTTTAGCTAAGTGTGCGCCCGCCACATTAAAGCGTTCTTGCATTAACTGGCTGGCATCGGCGTTTAAGTCCATTCCCTCTTTAGCCAAGGCCGCGATCTTTTTGCCGAAAAACCGCGCGGGCAGTACAAATACTGGCACTAATACCAACGACAATAGTGTGAGCCGCCATTCCATCGCAAACATCGCAACAAGCGTGATGATAATGGTCAACCCATTAGAAACCACGGTCTGCAATGTGGAGGTAAACGCTTGTTGCGCACCCAGCACATCGCCATTTAAGCGTTGAATCAACGCCCCAGTGCGCGTCCGGCTGAAAAAGGCGAGTGGCATCCGCTGCACATGATCGAAAATGGCGGTGCGTAAATCGTATATCAGCCCTTCACCAACTGTGGCGGAAACCCATCTTTCGGCCACCGCCAACCCGGCCGATAACACAGCTAATAACCCCGCGGCGACGGCACTCCAAATCACCACTTCCCGATTGCCGGGCGTGATGCCTTGGTCAATCAAATGCCGAAACAATAACGGTACCGCCGCCGTCGCTGCTGCATCAAGAATTAATAGCAGCATAAAAAGCAACAACTGTGGGCGATAAGGCTTTGCGAAACTCCACACCCGGCGCAGTGTTTCGCGGGAAAGTTTATGTCCAACCACGTCATTGTCTTTTGTGAATGAACGCATGCTCGCCATGCCGCCCATTCCGCGACCCACCATCGACATCTTTACCTGCGCCCCTCAGCCCAACTGCCGCTCAAATTATAGTTACCGTTCAGTTTAGCTGCTCGCGCGGCGGAAACTGGGAGCGCGAGGGTGGTGGCAGCGCCAAATTCTCCGAAGCGCAAGTAGAGTTATAGGCGTGTTGCGAGTCGGGTTGACCGGTGGCATCGCTGCTGGGAAATCCACGGCCAGCGCGCGGTTCACCGCTTTGGGTGCCACCGTCATTGATTATGACGTGTTGGCGCGGGATGCTGTAGCCCCAGGCTCGCCGGGTTTGGCGGCAGTGGTGGGACGGTTTTCAGCAACCATCTTAAATCCTGACGGTTCGCTAAATCGCGAGGCTTTAGGACATTTGATATTTGCCGACTCGAAAGCGCGGCAAGATTTAGAGAATATCATTCATCCGGAAGTTTACCGATTAGCAACCGCAGCCGAATCTCAGGCATTGGTAAATAACCCGGACGCCCTTATCGTCCACGATATCCCGCTGTTAGTGGAACAGAATCTTAGCAAACGGTTTGATGTGGTTATTGCCGTGATTACCGAAACCAGTATTCGCATCCAGCGCCTAATTGAGACTCGCGGATTTTCGGAAGCCACCGCAACCGCTCGGATTGCTGCGGCGGCAAAAGATTATCAACGGGCCGAGGTGGCCGATCTAATACTTGATGGGTCGGGCACCCCAGCGCAACTTAATGCCCAAGTCGATCATGTTTGGGAGTTGCTTACAAGTTCTGGATTTCGCGGCGCAACCGCCGTGCCCGCAGCCAAGTAAACAATGCCATTAACCCTGCCAGCAAGGCCATATTGCCGAGGCTACGGAATAACACCATGCCAATGCCCCAACCCTGTAAATGGGTAAAAGTGGCGATGTAGCCGCCCACTAACAGTAAAACAGTAATAGCTAAGCCCATGATGGTAGCCTACTCCACTAACCACTGATCAGGCTCGGACACCACGACCAGATCGGTATCAAGCCTAGCTCGGTGGGCTTGGAGGTGTTGCATTACTACCGCTAGCGCCGTAAATATCATGGACGCATAGAATAATGGCCACATGTAAAGCCGGTACGCCCCGCTAATGCCCGCAAAGGTATGCAGCGCGATTAGCACATCAGAGGCTAAGAGGTTGGCGACACCAAAGGCAAATACCCATTTCCACGAGCGCACGTTGGCACGCAAATCTATCGATTCAGAAAGCGTCATACAAGAGATAAGCAGATAGACTAGCACGGCTATTGCCATTGGCGTGCTAAGATTGGGTAATAACATTACAAAGTAGAATATCAAAAACGGAATCAGGATTACCGCGAGCACCTTCCAAGAAAACCGACCGCGTCCAGTTAGATGGCGGCGGGCATATATCAGGAACCCGACATGGGTAAAAAAGTAACCCGCAATGCCCAGAATAAACCCTAAATCCCCGGTGCGAATTTGTAAAAAGTAATCCCCAACTATCGCAAATATATAAGCAGCCACCATCGCCCACAGAAACTTTTTCGGGCGCGGGGCATGGAGTTTAAGCAAAAGCATTGCCACGCTACATCCGAAGCAGATGTACACTAACGGCGTAATGATCGGCAGCCGGAATATCATACCAATAACTCTACTGCCTATTCGACGCTTATTCTTGGGCACTTAGTTCCGCAGCCGCCGCAAGTGTGGCAATGGTGTTCCCTAGGTTGTCCCCGTGAAAGCCAGCGTTACCCAAGTTGATATTGAGCGGCGAGAGCAGGCTCCTGAATTATCGGTTCGCACCGGATATGGGCTAAGATAACGGCGTGCAGTCCACCGGAAAAACCCAAAAAACCAAAAAAGCCGAAAGCACCGAGCATCCCGAAAGTACGGAGTTGGTACGAGCGAAAGCTCCCTTTGAGGTTATTAGCGATTATCGGCCCGCCGGCGACCAACCGCAAGCTATCGCGGAGCTAGCTAAGCGTTTGCGCAATGGCGATAAGGACACCGTGTTATTGGGTGCGACGGGTACGGGGAAATCGGCAACTACGGCGTGGCTGATTGAGGAAGTGCAACGCCCAACCTTGGTGATGGCGCCTAATAAAACCTTAGCCGCCCAGTTGGCTACCGAATTTCGGGAATTATTGCCAAATAACGCGGTGGAGTATTTCGTCTCTTATTACGACTACTATCAGCCGGAAGCATATATTGCGCAGACTGACACTTACATCGAAAAGGACTCATCCATTAACGATGAAGTGGAACGGTTACGACATTCGGCAACTTCATCGTTATTGACTCGCCGGGATGTGGTGGTGGTTGCGTCGGTATCTTGCATTTATGGTTTAGGTACCCCGCAAGAATATGTGGATCGGATGGTTCGCCTTGATGTTGGCGCTGAAGTAAATCGCGATCAGTTGTTGCGCCGGTTTGTGCAGATGCAATATACCCGGAACGATATGTCATTTACGCGTGGTACTTTCCGAGTGAAAGGCGATACAGTAGAAATTATCCCGGTATATGAGGAACTTGCGATTAGGATTGAGTTTTTCGGGGATGAGATAGAGGCGATTTCTACTTTGCACCCACTGACGGGCGAGGTAATAAGAAAAGAACAATCGGTATATCTTTTTCCCGCGACGCACTATGTGGCCGGGCCGGAACGCATGGAACGGGCCATCCAAGGCATTGAAACAGAGTTAGCAGATCGGCTTGAAGTTCTTAATAAGCAAAACAAATTGCTCGAAGCCCAGCGGCTGCAAATGCGTACTACTTATGATATTGAGATGATGCGGCAGATCGGAACTTGTGCTGGTATTGAAAACTATTCGATGCATATTGATGGCCGGGAACCGGGCACGCCGCCGCATACGTTATTAGACTATTTCCCCGATGATTTTATGTTGGTAATTGACGAATCCCATGTGACTGTGCCGCAAATTGGGGCCATGTTTGAGGGGGATATGAGCCGCAAGCGATCCCTAGTAGAACACGGCTTCCGGCTGCCGTCTGCAATGGATAATAGGCCACTAAAGTGGGAGGAATTTACCGAACGCATCGGGCAAACCGTTTATCTGAGTGCAACGCCGGGCGATTATGAAATGGCGTTATCGGATGGCGCTGTTGAGCAGGTTATCCGGCCTACTGGTTTGGTTGACCCTCAAGTAGTCGTAAAGCCGACTACCGGCCAAATAGATGATTTGTTGGCGAGCATCAGGGAACGGGTAGATCGTGATGAGCGTGTTTTAGTAACGACGTTGACTAAAAAAATGGCCGAGGATTTAACCGACTATCTGCTGGACAAAGGCGTAAGGGTTCAATATCTCCACTCTGATGTGGACACGTTAAGACGTGTTGAGCTATTGCGAGAATTGCGGTTGGGTCAGTTTGATGTCTTAGTGGGGATTAACCTGCTACGCGAAGGTTTGGATTTACCCGAGGTGTCATTAGTGGCGATTTTGGATGCCGATAAAGAGGGCTTCTTAAGGTCGGGCCGCTCCCTTATCCAAACTATAGGGCGAGCCGCACGTAACGTTACTGGTGAAGTTCACATGTACGCCGATAAAATGACTCCTGCGATGAAGCTGGCTATTGACGAAACGAACCGGCGGCGCGATAAGCAAATTGCTTACAATAAAGCGAATAATATTGACCCGCAGCCGTTACGGAAAAAGATTGCTGACGTTACCGATATGTTGGCGCGGGAGGATATTGATACGGCGGCGCTGTTGGCTGGCGGGTATCGGAAAGCCAAAGATGGCACCCCGGGGCATTTACCGGGCCGGGCTAAGGCTAAAGACAATAGCAACTATGTGAAAGAGGGAGTTGGTAGCGGTAACCGTTTGGCTGTTATGGCTCAAGATGATTTGTTGCAGCTTATTTCCGAGCTTAATGACCAGATGCATGCCGCAGCGGGCGAACTCCAATTTGAGTTAGCGGCTCGCCTGCGCGACGAAATCGGTGACCTCAAAAAAGAACTCCGCCAAATGCAAGCCGCCACCCAATAATCCCGGCGAAGCCCAGTTACCCGGCGAGGTCGGCGGCGGTTCGGAAGTCCTCTAGCAAGGCGCGGTTGTCGGTAACGAACTGGGTTTCAAGTTCAAGGCGGATGGCATTGACGCGGGCTTCATAATCGGTAGCGGCGCGGCAATCGAAATCGGCTAGGGCTAATTCGACTTCGCGGGCTTGGAGTTCCGCTAATCGCGCAGCGCCGCCTGCCTCGTCTAGTGTTCCGGCTTCGCGTTCGGCGTTAATCGCCCAAGCCGTTGGGAAATACTCGGACCAGATTGGGCCACTGACGCCATCACGGGTATTCAACCCGGGGTGTCCGCCGTCAGCCATGCAATGACTCCACTCCCGATCTAGTTCTGCAATATCCGGGTGTTCCCAGACCGCGCCTAGCATCGCGTTTCGAGCCTCAAATAGCGACGCGAACTGGTCATCATTCTGCAAGAATAGCGGGTTTTCGCTCATGGCTTGCACGATAGCTTGGCCGGTGCAGCCGCGGGTTTTCATCCATTCATCCCAGTCGGCCTGACTTGGCCCTTGCGGCCCAGAGAAATCCTCTGGCCCGTTTAGCGCAAGCTCAAAAGCCTCGCGTGCTGTTTCGGATAAGCCCGCGACATATTCGCGATTCGGATCATCGTCCCTTTCACCAAAAGTACCGCCAGAACGCATCGCATGTCCAGAAACGATACCAAATCCGAATTGGGAAACCCATTCCCAATCATTGGGATGTACATCATCAAAGGCGTTGTTTCCGATAGTGAAACTATCTGAGTTAAGGTCGGGTTGATAGTTAAAACCAGCTTGGCTCATACATTGAGCAATCAGTTCCTCCCGACGTACGATAAACTGATCAACTGCGCGTTGATGTTCCTCTTGATTAGTCCAAACCGATTGCCCAAGAAACTCATCCAATGGCGAGACAAATACCGGAGTAGTAATATTCGGTACTGCGACAGCATCGGAGGTAGCTGTACTTTCGGTAACAGTTGGAGCCGACGCGCTACACGCACCTATCGCAAATGCCATCGCGATAACCCCAAACGCGGTAAGCCGTTTTCTTAACCAAGACATTCTCAAAACTCAATTCTATTCTGCAATTGCCTAATCATTTGTGTTGGGCAGGCTTTCCATAAACCGCCCATCAACGTCATCAAACGCCACCTCAAACGTAGTGCCGTCTCTTAACGTTACCGTAGCCGTGGTAAAAGGTTCGAGCACTAAAGGGTGTTTGCCAGGCGGATTGCCAAATTCGCCTACCCATAATGCGGCAAACCAGCCATTCACAATATCGGCAGCGATATCACCGTCATAGAAACTGTGAAATACCAAACCTGTCACGTCAGAACCGACCCTGCCAAAAAGGTTGATAGGCGGATCGGTAATTTTATCCTCCAGCGGCATCCCGAAACTTTCTCGCAATTCAGGGGAGTGGTCGCGTAGAATCGGATTGACCCAATTTGTCACCACTACTCCATCAGTTGGTAGCGGATCCGTGAGGATGGCAGAAACTGGTGTCCATGCGAACATGTTATTTGAGATCGCGCCCAAAGCCCAATTGGTGAATCCCCCAGTTTCAGGCCATCCCACTCCGGCCGCATCCCACCGTGCCGCGACCACATCATTGTCATCAGCCAACCACAAAGTACAATTGGCCGTACCGCCCTCATCGTTTACATAAAGTACCGCCGCCCATCGACCGTCGACCGCTATGATCACCGGCTCGTCCAACGCATCTGGAATCGTGGTTAAGTCCCATACATCTTGCCAAGGATTGTCATCCATAAAACCCGCGCGGCAGGCTTCATCAATTTTGGCCGCAAGTTGCGTACTTACCGGGTCTGGAAATGAGACCTCAGCCACGGGTTCTACCGCCGTATTAGGCCCGCTACATGCCGCCAACGCCCCAATTGCTAGCGCTGTAATCGCAATAGTTGCTGCCTTACCAGTAGCGTTTGGTTGAAATAACATTTCCCCCCCGATTTGGAAAGTCTGATGCCCAGCCAATCAAGGCTGGGCATCAGATACTAGCATCACATTAGACGCAATGGCCAAAAGCAGTGCCTGCGTTCCCCATTACGCTCCAATTCACGGTCGTTGCTCGACCCAAGTATACATTAGTGCGGCAGACGTGCTTGAGACCTTCAATGCCTCAAACATGGTAATCCGTTTTCTTAACCAAGACATTCTCAAAACTCAATTCTATCCTGCAATTGCCTAACCATTCGTGTTGGGCAGGCTATCCATGCTTGGCCCATCAATGTCATCCAAAGTCACCTCAAACGTAGTGCCGTCTCTTAACGTTACCGTAGCCGCGGTAAAAGGTTCAAGCACCCAAGGATTGCTGCCAGGCGGATTCCCAAATTCGCCAACCCATAATGCGGCAAACCAGCCATTCGCAATATCGGCAGCGATATCACCGTTATAGAATGTGTGGATTACCAAATCTGTCACGTCAGAACCGACCCTGCCAAAAAGGCTGATAGGCGGATCGGTAATCTTATCCTCCAGCGGCATCCCGAAACCTTCTCGCAGTTCAGGTGAGTGGTCGCGTAGAATCGGATTGAACCATTCTGTCGCCACTACTCCGTCAGGTGGTAGCGGATCCGTGAGGATGGCAGAAACCTGTGTAAAAGTCTGTCTGCCCCCTGAGAGCGCGCCTAAAGCCCAATTGGTGAATCCCCCTGTTTCGGGCCATCCCCACCCGGCCGCCTCCCACAGTGCCGGGATCACATCATTGTCATCAGCCAACCACAAAGTACAATTGGCCGTACCGCCCTCGTCGTTTACATACAGTACCGCCGCCCACTCGCCGCGGGCAGATATAACCATCGGCTCATCTAACATATCTGGAATCGTTGTTAAGTCCCATACATTCTGCCAAGGATTGTCATCCATAAAGCCGGCGCGGCAGGCTTCATCAATTTTGGTAGCAAGTTGCGCACTTACCGGGTCTGGAAATGAGACCTCAGGCACGGGTTCTACCGCCGTCTCAGGCCCGCTACATGCCGCCAACGCCCCAATTGCTAGCACTGTGATCGCAATAGTTGTTGCCTTACCAATAGCATTACGTCGAAATAACATATCGCCCCCCATTTGGAAAGTCTGATGCCCAGCCAATCAAGACTGGGCATCAGATACTAGCGTCACATTAGACGCAATGGCCAAAAGCATCGCCTTCGTTACCCATTGCGCTCCAATTCACGGCCGTTGTTCGGGAATTGACGGCAGTGCCGCTCGTCCCTCGCGGGCCTTCGAAGTCTACGCCATCGCCGCCAGCAATGACACGCATCCAGCCCTGTACGGCCAATATGCCAGTCGCCGCCGGCATCCCCCTGCCTCCGCCGCAATCTACCCATCCACCGCGGAACGGGGTGATTCCGACAGGAGGCTCACCCGTTGTGGTTGCGGTTGCAGTGACGGCGGTGCCTAGGACTAGGCCGAGTGCGGCGGCGGCAGTGACGCCAGCCTTTGCAATCTTGTTATTGCGCATTATTTTACTCCTTCTAGTATCAGGATCGCTTTTCGATCCGCTTGATATGGTGAAATACATTTAAGAGCGGTTGCGTTGCAGTTAACAACGCTTAGCCCAAAATAGCTGGGAATATGCCCCAGACGTGATTGAGGCCTTCAATGCCCCAAACATGGTTTAATGCTTCAATGCAAATAGCTAGGAAATTCATCTCTGAATCCTTCCCGGTATTATCGGGTGATTGTGGGTCGCAGTTAGCACTTTCGAGTTCGAAAGGAACTGTTGGTAGTAATGGTGCAGGAATCGCTAGTGTCGCGTCAAATACCATTCCCAATATTTGGCCGCTGCGGCCACATGCAAATTACGGTAAACTTCAGGCAACAAAGCCGTTGAGTGCTGGCGATGGGTTCCAATCGCTAGCGCGTAGCAGTTCGGAGTTGTTGTGTGGCTCCTTCGATTTTTCGAGATAGAACGGAATTACAACTAAATGGGTAAAATCGCAGTTCAGAGAGCCAAAAGCTCTGACGCTTGGCAGGAAGTCCCATCGGGAGGATTAAAGTCTGGGCACCGCAGCATCGAGCAAAATGCTTTGCTGGTTGGCAGTGAACTATCAGGAAGCGCCGTGACACAGACGCCTGATGGACATATTGTCAAAACACGCCAAGAACACGAACAAAATGCGAAAGTTGACCACTCTGCGGTCACCAGTTATCCCGAAATAGAAATCATCAACGGAGCCGCTGGAATCAGCGCGCGGCTAGCGGCTCTCGGGCTAGAAGCTGAAAGTGAGGTCGCCAACTGTGTTCAAGGGGGTGCCCAAAGACCGGAACGTCTTGCAGAGGCTCGATCTATAGCAGAGGAAACATTCTCTCGCGGAGTGCGCTCCCGTTCAGTTTTCTTATCAAACCTGCGAAATGATCGCGCTACTTTAGATTATGTAGCGTGGCTGAACGAGCATGGTGGAGAAGTGCGTACTACATCAACTCTGCCAATTCGAATGATTATTCAAGACCGGAAAATCGCTGTTGTTCCTGTTGACCCAGATAACACTATGAGCGGAATTGTTATCTGTCGTATGCCTAGCGTGGTACTTGCACTGCAAGAGCTATTTGAAAAGATATGGGATTCTGCAACGCTACTCGGTAAAGCCTGTGCTCATAATGATCCCGGCTTATCGATTCAAGAGCGTGACATCCTCCAACTTCTAACAGCGGGGTGGTCTAGCGTGGAGGTAGGCAATGCAATGGGATTTGCAGAACGTACCGCGAGACGAAAAATCCGCGACCTATTTGCACGCCTTGATACTGAATCACCATTTGTCGCCGGTTACCGGGCAGCAAAGAAGGGCTGGCTTTAGCTCAAAGCGCTGACAAGAACCGCCTAAAGTCCGAGGTACTCCGCCAATATCCATTCGACTTCGCGGAGTTCCATATGAGGCAGATAGTCGACAGGGTCGCCCTTTACCCGCCTAACGTCAATAGACCTTAGCTGGTCTATCAATAACTTAGTTTTATTACCGGCGATTTCAATCTCAGGTCGAAACACCGTAGGTTGCGCTTTGGTAGAGGTCGGCACAACAGTTACAACACTCCAACCGCCGCCACCAAGTGAAATAACTAGCCCGTATCGTTCCCAGCCTTGCTCATGTCCAAATGGCTTCCCAAGGTCAATTGGATACACTGCTCCGCGTATCACTTAATGCCCCCAATGTGTGAAACAATTGAACCGTCGGGGGCATAAGACCAATCAGGTGGCTCGTTTGAGAGATCCTCATCCTTTAGGCGAATCGCATCTAAGTGCGCCCGCCTACGCCATTCATCCCGTTCTAGTAGCCGGAGGCCGCGCCGCAAAATGTCGGTAGGGGTTAGGGCATCGTCCATTGCCCGAACATCTGACATTATTCGGAGATCGTTATCATTGGGGCGGAAGCTAATCGGCGGATTGGGCATGGTCAGTAAGTTACCACATCGTATGACATTTGCGCTACAAGATGAGGGCATAGGCTGGAGATTGGTAGGGTTCGGTCACCTTTTTCTGGTTTACTGCCAACCCACGGCCAGTCGTACTTATGTTCTATGCGGATGGGTGTAGGGTGGTGGGCTGTGAGTAATAAGTTGGTGGTTTCCGGCGCTCGGGAGCATAACCTAAAGAACATAACGGTAGAGTTGCCGCGTGATCAGTTGATCGTGTTCACGGGGTTGAGCGGGTCAGGAAAGAGTTCGCTGGCTTTTGATACGATATTCGCTGAGGGCCAACGCCGCTATGTCGAGTCGTTAAGCGCTTATGCTCGCCAATTTTTGGGCCAAATGGATAAGCCCAATGTAGATTTTATAGAGGGTCTAAGCCCCGCTGTCTCTATTGACCAAAAGTCCACCAACCGTAATCCGCGCTCCACGGTTGGCACCATTACTGAAGTTTACGATTATTTGCGCCTATTATTTGCTCGGGCTGGCATTCAGCATTGCCCGATATGTGGTGAGCCAGTGCAGGCCCAAACTCCCCAGCAAATAGTAGACAAGTTGCTGGAATTGCCCGAGGGCACACGATATCAAATCCTAGCTCCGGTAGTTAGAGGCCGGAAAGGCGAATATTCCGACTTATTTCAAGATTTGCAAACGCAGGGCTTCTCGCGGGCGCGCGTTGATGGGGAAGTGGTGCAACTTAGTAATCCGCCCACTTTGGCAAAACAGCTAAAACACGATATCGAAGTGGTAGTTGACCGGCTGGTTGCCAAAGATGGTGTGCAGCGGCGGTTAACGGATTCGGTGGAAACTGCACTTAAACTTGCCGATGGGTTAATGATGGTGGAGTTCGTTGATGCCGATATTGACGATCCTAATCGAACCAGAAAGTTTAGCGAGAAACGGGCCTGCCCTAATGACCACGTATTAACGCTGGACGAAATCGAACCGCGCACGTTTTCTTTTAACGCTCCTTACGGCGCTTGCCCGCACTGCCACGGCATTGGGTTCCAGTTAGAGGTTGATCCAGATTTGGTGGTGCCTGATGAGGAATTGACGCTAGAGGAAGGCGCGGTGCTGCCATGGTCTAGCACTTCGACATCCTCGGAATACTATAGCCAAGTCTTATGGGGGCTATCAGAGGAACTCGGGTTTTCGATGGACGTGCCGTGGCGAGCGTTACCGGTGCGGGCTAAAGAGGCCATCTTATATGGGCAAGACTATAAGGTTCATGTGCGCAATCGAAACAGGTGGGGGCGGGAACGCTCATACTATACCGGTTTTGAGGGCGCAATCGCTATGATAAACCGGCGTTATGCCGAAACAGAATCGGATTACGCCAAAGAAAAATATGAAGCATATATGCGCGAAGTACCCTGCCCAGTATGCGAGGGGGCGCGGTTAAAGCCCGAGGTCTTAGCAGTTACCGTGGGTGGGAAATCTATATATGATATCTGTCGGCTCTCGATTGATAAAGCTGCCGAGTTTATTGGCAGGTTAAAACTTGGTAAGCGAGAAATGCAAATCGCTCAAGAGGTAGTAAAAGAGATTAACTCTAGGCTGGGCTTTTTGCTTGATGTGGGCTTAGACTACTTAAGTTTAGAGCGCCCGGCGGCCACGCTTTCGGGTGGCGAAGCGCAACGCATTCGGTTAGCCACCCAAATCGGTTCTGGGCTGGTAGGCGTGTTATATGTGTTAGATGAACCGAGCATCGGCCTACATCAGCGCGATAACCTGCGCTTAATATCCACCCTGACTAGGCTGCGGGACCTTGGCAACACGCTTATTGTGGTTGAGCACGACGAGGACACCATCAAGACTGCCGATTGGGTGGTTGATATTGGCCCCGGCGCAGGGGAGAGCGGCGGCGAGGTTGTGTGGTCTGGCCATTATGCTGGATTGTTGGATGCGAAAGGCTCGGTAACTGGTGACTATTTAGCCGGGCGGCGGCAAATAGTAGTGCCAGAAGTGCGGCGCCCGCGCGATAAGAAGCGGCAGATCACCGTGCAAGGTGCTCGCGAAAACAATTTGACTAACTTAACAGTCAGTTTCCCGATTGGGTTGTTTACTGCCGTCACTGGAGTTAGCGGTTCTGGTAAATCTACCTTGGTGAATTCAATTCTTTATACCGTGTTAGCTAATGAGCTTAATGGTGCCCGCCGCGTGCCGGGCCGACATAAAAACGTGAAAGGCTTGGACGAGCTTGATAAGGTCGTTCACGTTGATCAAGGGCCAATCGGGCGTACCCCACGCTCTAATCCGGCAACGTATACCGGCGTGTGGGACAGCATCCGCAAACTATTTGCCGAAACTGAGGAGGCAAAGGTACGCGGTTACGGGCCGGGTCGGTTTTCCTTCAATGTTAAAGGTGGCCGCTGCGAGGCCTGTTCCGGCGATGGCACGTTAAAGATCGAAATGAACTTTTTGCCAGATGTTTATGTGCAATGCGAAGTGTGTCACGGGAGCCGATATAACCGGGAAACCTTAGAAGTGCATTTTAAGGGCAAAACCGTTGCTGAAGTTTTGGATATGTCTATCAAAGAGGCGGCTGAGTTTTTCCAAGCCGTCCCAGCGATTAGCCGACATCTGGACACGTTAGTTTCGGTGGGCTTGGGATATGTGCGGCTTGGGCAGCCTGCGCCTACGTTGTCTGGCGGGGAGGCGCAGCGCGTTAAGTTGGCATCTGAACTAAAACGTCGTTCTACCGGGCGCACGGTTTACGTTTTGGACGAGCCGACTACTGGCTTGCATTTTGAGGACACGCGTAAGTTGATTGGTGTTTTGCAGTCTTTGGTTGATAAGGGAAATACCGTAATTGTGATTGAGCACAATCTGGACGTGATAAAGAGTGCCGATTGGGTGGTTGACCTTGGCCCCGAAGGCGGCTCCGGTGGTGGCCAATTAGTGGCTGAAGGCACGCCAGAACAGGTAGCCGCAGTTCCCGAAAGCTATACCGGCCAGTTCCTCGCCCAAGTATTGTAGCTGCCTTTAGTAATGGCTGAGTTTATTTCACGGGATGAGATGCAAGGCGCGTGAGCGAAGTTAGTACAAGACGTACTTACGAGCGATAGCAACGCAGCAGATCGCCTGTGAGATAGACTCAGACTAGAAGTACCAGACGTTGCCGCAAGAATTCAGTATCCCGCCAAAGCCGTAGAAAAACATGCCGATTATGCCGCCGATTAACGCGGCATGTGCGGCGGCTGGGTTGCGACCCCGGCCAGCAAAGCCGTAAATCAGCCCAACCAAAGGCAAAAAGAACCCCAGCACAGCCCAACCCCAACTAAACCCAGGCCGCGTGGGCACTTGCTCGGGCGACCCGGCGCGGCTCCACGGCTCTGGCACGTCAGGGGATTGCGACCCCGGCGCCACCTCAAGTACCGGGGGCGCCGCGATCGCCACTGGCTCCGCAATACGCACTGGCTCTGCATCGACCTCAGTAACGACCACCGGCTCGGGAGCAAACTGCGGGTTGCCCTCATCGTCAAAAACGAAAACGTCGCCGCCAGCCTCGCCTTCTGCTACGGCAACCGCCACGGGTGGCGGGGTATAGGCTTTACCGGCGGG
>JGI24699J35502_11133953_pt1 | contig 21111 bp, 18 predicted proteins | sample TergutMp193P4_FD_35502 | JGI IMG/M metagenome (IMG submission 35502)
TCCTCAGACATGGGCGAGGAGGAAATGACGAGCGACCCCAACGCCGTGATGTAGTCACTGAGATGATGAATCGTCCGATCCTTCCACTAGCCCCCAATATGGGCGCTACGCGCTTCGCAGTCAACCTACTCCTTCGGCCTCAGTTCCTGCAACCCTGGACAGTGCGCCCGGTTCATGCCGAAGTTTTGATCGGCAGCGTGGTGGGTTTGAAGCTCGGACGGCGGGCCTCGTACGCCTCGATCTCATCTTCCGCCTGCAGGGTGAGGGATATGTCGTCCAGGCCGCCCAGAAGGCGGTACCTGGTGTAGTCATCAATGTCGAAGCTGTAGGTCTTCTCCCCGGCGGTGATGGTCTTCTCCTCCAGATCGACGGTCAGTTCCAGACCGGGCCGGGCCTCCAACGCCGACCACAGATCTTCCAGCGTCGCCTCATCGACGATGGCGGTCAACAGGCCTGCCTTGCCGGCATTGGATTTGAAGATGTCGCCGAAACGGGTGGAGACGACCACGCGGAAACCGTAGTCCATCAGTGCCCACACGGCGTGCTCGCGTGAGGAGCCGGTGCCGAAGTCGGGACCCGCGACCAGGATCGATCCATGTGAATAGGGACTGACGTTGAGGATGAAGTCCGGGTCGGCCCGCCAGGCGGAGAAGAGCCCGTCTTCGAATCCGGTACGGGTCACCCTTTTCAGGTACACCGCCGGAATGATCTGGTCGGTGTCCACATTGGAGCGCCGCAGCGGTACCCCGATGCCGGTGTGAGTCGTGAATGCATCCATGATTGCTCCTTACAGATCTGAGGGGTCGGAGAGATGGCCGGTGACAGCGGTCGCGGCGGCGACCAGGGGGGAGACCAGGTGGGTACGTCCGCCCTTGCCCTGACGGCCTTCGAAATTGCGGTTGGAGGTCGAAGCCGACCTCTCCCCCGGCGAGAGAGTGTCGGGGTTCATTCCCAGGCACATCGAACATCCGGCTTCACGCCATTCGGCGCCCGCCTCGAGAAAGATCTGGTCCAGTCCCTCCGCCATGGCCTCCGCTCTGACCCGCGCCGAGCCGGGGACGACGAGCATCCGTATCCCCTCAGCCACTTTGCGGCCTTTCATCACCTGCGCGGCCAGACGCAGATCCTCGAGGCGCCCATTGGTGCAGGATCCCAGGAAGACGGTGTCGACCTCGATGTCGCGCATCCTCGTACCCGGTTCCAGGTCCATGTACGCCAACGCCCTCTCGGCGGCTGCCCTGTCCCCGGGGTCGGAGAAATCGGCGGGCGACGGGACCATGTCCGACAGCCCCACGCCCTGGCCCGGGTTGGTTCCCCAGGTGACGAAAGGAGTGAGTGTGGATGCGTCGATGAAAATTTCTTTGTCGAAATGGGCGTCCGGATCCGAGGCCAGGGTCGCCCAGTAGGCTCGGGCCTCGTCCCACAATCCGCCCTCAGGCGCATACGGACGTCCTTTCACATAGTCCAGTGTGGTCTGGTCGGGGGCGATCATTCCTGCGCGTGCCCCCCATTCGATGCTCATGTTGCAGATCGTCATGCGGGCGTCCATCGACAGGGCTTCGATCGTGTCGCCCCTGTACTCAGCGATGTACCCCGCTCCGGCGCCGGTCCCCACCCGTGAGATGTGGGTCAAAATGAGGTCCTTGGCGGTGACCCCCTCAGGAAGGCGGCCGGTGATCGTGACCGCCATGGTCTTGGGCCTGGCTTGCGGCAGAGTCTGGGTGGCGAGCACGTGTTCGACCTCGGAGGTTCCGATGCCGAACGCCAGAGCGCCGAAGGCTCCGTGGGTGGAGGTGTGGGAGTCCCCGCACACGATGGTCATCCCCGGCTGGGTCAACCCAAGCTGCGGCCCGATGATGTGGACCACGCCCTGGTCCTTGTCCCCCAGGGAATGGATGGGGATCCCGAATTCCTTCGCGTTGCGCCGCAGGGTTTCCACCTGGAGGCGGGAGACGGGATCGGCGATGGGGGCGAGGATGTTGATCGTCGGAGTGTTGTGGTCCTCGGTGGCCATCGTCAGGTCCGGACGGCGCACCTTCCTGCCGGCCATCCTCAGTCCGTCGAAGGCCTGCGGGCTGGTCACCTCATGGCAGAGGTGGAGGTCGATGTAGAGCAGATCGGGATCGGACCCAGACCCCACTTTCACGACATGGTCATCCCAGACCTTCTCACTCAGTGTACGTGCCACGATATTCCTTTCACTCGCCTGAACGCCCCGGATTCCTGTTGACGACGGCAACCATCATCGTGATTCGAGACACCATGTATTATCCCACTAGACTTCTCACATACCAAGACGCTAGTATCAGCATATGGACGTTTCATCAGGTGTTGGCGTGCTGGACAAGGCCGCCGCTGTTCTCACCGCCCTCGAATCGGGACCGATGACCCTGGCCGGTCTGGTTTCGGTGACAGGACTCGCCCGACCGACGGCTCATCGCCTGGCCGTGGCTCTCGAATACCATCGCTTCGTCGGCAGGGATTTGAATGGACGTTTCGTTCTCGGTCCCCGTCTGGCCGAACTTGCCCAGTCTGCTGGGGAGGATCGCCTCCTCGCCACTGCCGGTCCTATTCTTGCACGTCTTCGCGACATCACGGGAGAATCCTCACAATTATTCCGGCGACAAGGAGATATACGGATCTGCGTGGCTGCCTCTGAACGTCCCTCGGGGCTGCGCGACACCGTACCTGTGGGAGCCCAGCTTTCCATGAAAGCCGGCTCGGCCGCGCATATCCTGCTGGCATGGGAGGAGCCCGACCGCATTCAGCGCGGTCTGGTCCAGGCCCATTTCACCGCCGAGACACTGGCGACGGTGCGCCACCGCGGCTGGGCCCAATCCGTCGCCGAACGCGAAGCGGGAGTCGCCTCGGTGTCCGCGCCCGTACGCTCTCCTTCCGGGAAGATCATCGCAGCCGTGTCCGTTTCGGGCCCCATCGAAAGACTGACCCGCTCCCCCGGCCGGCTCCACGCTCCTGCGGTCGTCGCCGCCGCGGAGAAACTGTCGAGCGTGCTGCGGCGTACCGGACGAGAATGAAGTTCCTTGTCATCTTCGAGAAATCAGGATACGGTCCGACCAAGATCCTGCCACGACAGAAGGACGGGTAGTGACGATCATTCCCCATTCGTGCTAGGTTTTTCTTTATGAGTCTTGAAAAGGTTTTTTTCGGCTTCTTCGTTCTCTTCGCGGCGACGTTGAACTTCGGGTTCTTCCTCGGGGATATCACGAATCCGGATGTCCACTCCAACATCGAACTCTATGCTGCTCTGGCGGTCGGACTGGTGGCAACAGTTCTCAAACTCGGGGACCGCACCCAGATCGGCGCCGTCCACCTGGCCACCTCACTGGTCGCCGACATCCAACTCATCGCCGCCGCCGTGGTGTACACCATCGGCCAGGTCGCAGCTGATCCCATGACCCCGCAGACTGTGTCCACCGTGGTTTCCCTGTCCGGAGGCGCCTTGTTCGCCAATATCGTCTCCGTGGTCCTCCTGGTCGTCGAAACATCCTCCTTCCGCCGCCGCTGATGTCCCATCCCTACCATCCACGGCGCCGTCGCGGGTCCACCCGGTACAATCGAGGGCCCACCAGGTCGCGTCGGCTCCAACTCGCCGAGGTGGCCATCCCCTCGGAGATTCCCCATGGCACGGCGATCTTCATCGTGCTGCGGAAGATGCGCCAACCTTTGCTGTTCCTCATCACGGTGGCGGTGATAGCGGTCGTCGGACTGTCGATGATGCCCGGAGTCCCCCAACCCGACGGATCCTCGGGACGGCTGTCAGCCTTCGAAGCCTTCTACGTCTTCTCCATCACGGCCACGACCATCGGCTTCGGGGAGATTCCCCACGAGTTCTCCATCCAGCAGCGATGGTGGGTCGTCTTCTTCATCTATTTGTCCGTGTTGGGCTGGGCGTACACCATCGCCCGTGTGATGTTCCTCCTCCAGGACCAGGCCTTCCATGTGGCCCGTGACGCCCAGGCCGTGCGCAAGACCGTCTCGCACATGAATCAGCCTTTCATCATCATCGTGGGCTACGGCTACATCGGGCGGACGATCGCCCGAGTCCTGGACCGGCTGGGCCGGCGTGTGGTGGTGCTCGACCGCCAACCCCAAGCGATCGAAAGGCTGAGCACCGACATGTTGGCCAACGAGATCCCCGGAGTGTGCGGGGACGCCAGCAGTCCTTCGATGCTGGGACTGGCCGGCCTTGGCAATTCCGATTGTGAAGCGATTCTGGCGCTGACGGGGGACGAGGAGGTCAACCTCCAAATCGTCATGACCTGTTCGCTGCTGCGTCCGCACCTGCCTGTGATCGCGCGCGCGTCGAGCAGGCGTACGGCCGAGGCCATGGCCGACTTCTCCCCCATGGCCATCATCAACCCCTACGACGATTACGGCAACTTCCTCACCCTCGCCCTCAAACGTCCGTACACCTATCGCCTGATCCAGTGGCTCATCTCCGACGAGGGCACCCCACTGCCGCCGATCCGCTCGCATCAGGCGGTCAAAAAGTGGCTGGTGGTCGCCGACGGGCCTTTCGGGGAAGAAATCGCCCAGGATCTGACTGCGGAAGGGTACGAGGTCCGCATCTGCGATCCCAACCAGGAGTTGGACTACACCGACGTCGGGGCGGTCATCGCAGGAGCCGAGTCCGACACGGCGAACCTGGCCCTGGCCGCCCACCTGCGTCACACCCATCCCCAGATCTTCCTCGTGGTACGCCAACACTCCCACACCCATCTCCCCCTGTTGGACGCCTTCTGTCCCGACTCGATCTTCTTCCCGCCGCTTTTGGTCGCACAGCGCGCCATCGCCAACCTCATCACACCGCGTCTGTGGGGTTTCATCACCGAGCTCATGGAGGCCGACGACGCTTTCAGCCAAGAACTGACCGACCGTCTCGTGGCGACGATCGGCGAAGGCGCGCCGATCCCCCAGAGAATGTGGATCAACCTGTCGCAGGCTCCGACGGTGGTGCGCTGGCTCAAGCACCGTACGATCACCCTGAGCGCCCTGTTCCGCTCTCCCCAGGACTATGACCAGCCCATCGCCGCCGTGCCGCTGCTCCTGCTGCGCAACGACGAGTCCATCGCTTTGCCGGACGACGATGTGGAACTGCAGATCGGCGACGAGATCGTCATGATCGGCACCCATGACGCCTTCGACGAGCAGAGCGAATGTCTCTATGACGACTCAACCTTGTTCTATGTGGCCACCGGACGCGACATCCCCACGTCCCGGGCGTGGCGACGTCTCACGAGGCAACGCTGGAAGGATGCTTTCCCGGCCGACTGGCCTTCGACAGATGCCACGGAAGGTACATGAGCGTCCACAGGATGGCGACGAGCACCGCCAGCAGGGGGATGTAGAAGTCCCCGGCGAAATTCTGGATGGGTTCCAGGGGCGAGCCCGGGGACCCGGTGGCGAGGAACCAGAAGTTCGTGCCATAGACATTGTTGACGATGATCGATGCGGTCACGAAGACGGCCATGATGACGACCACCTTCCACAGGTTGCGCGCGTTGGGACGGAACTCCTTGCTGACGAGCAGCATGAAGGGGTACGCCAGGAGCAATCCGTGGATGATGAAGGCCTGCCAGGTGTACAGGTTGAAAATCGGTTGGTTGACCCAGTCGGGGAAGATCAATGCGCACGCCGGTCCCCAGGTGCCCACCGCGTAGAGGTACTCCCTGGTCCATGAGTTGGGTTTGACGCAGTCGATGAACACACAGAAGGTCGCGACCGCGCAGGCGTGCAGGGGCAGGATGGACGGGGTGTAGATTCCCAACACAATGAAGATCCCTTGTCGGAAGACCAATTCCAGGATCAGTGCGGAGATCCCCACCGTGAGCCTGATGGTTCGTCTCTTCTTCTCCCCCGACCTGCAGTACCCCCAGACGATGGCGATCGCACCGACGAGCACGATCGCCAGGGCGACCAGGTGTTCCACGGAGAAGACCCCGAAGGCTAATTCAGGCGGGTCGTTCGGCGGAGACGTCCAGAAATAATCGAACCATTTCACGGGGATACTGTATCAGTTCGTCATTCTTTCTTGTCAGGATAGCGGCCGCACCGCAACGAACTGTCACTTGACAAGGTGTGACACGAGAACCGTCCCCGTGGCTGGGTGCTCAGTGCTCTTCCAGACGGTAGCCGAGACCGCGGACGGTCACCAGGCGTTTGGGGTGGGCGGGGTCTTTCTCGATCTTTGCACGGAGTCTGCGGACGTGGACGTCCAGGGTTTTGGTGTCGCCGTAGTAGTCGGCGCCCCAGACCCGTTCGATGATCTGGCGCCGGGTGAGGACACGGCCGACGTTGCGCATCAGAAGTTCCAGGAGTTCGAACTCGCGAAGGGGCATTTCCACGGGCCGACCGTCGACGGTGACACGGTGACGTTCGACGTCCATGTCCAAACCGTCGCAACTCAGCATGGCGTCCTCTGGTTCGACGGCACGGTGGCGGCGGAGGACGGACCTCAGCCGGGCCAGCAGCTCGGGAGTGGAGAAGGGTTTGGCGATGTAGTCGTCGGCGCCGGATTCCAGCCCGACCACGACATTGGCCTCCCCCACTTTGGCAGTCAGCATGATGATCGGCACGTCGGAGGTCATCCGGATCGTCCGGCAAACGTCGATCCCGGAGATCTCGGGGATCATCAAGTCCAACAGGATGATGTCGGGCGGATGGTTCTCGAACTCCTCCAATGCGGTGGCTCCGTCTGCGGCGGTCCTCACCTCGTACCCCTCCCTCGTCAGGAGGTACGCCAGGGGCTCTCGGACGTCCTCTGCGTCTTCCACCAATAGAAGTTTGGTCATTCCTGCCCTTCCTCTTTCGACTCGGTGAGTATGGGCAAGGTGAGGGTGAAGGTGGATCCCGAGCCGGGCTGGCTGTCCACGCTCACACTTCCCCCATGAGACAATGCTGTATGTTTCACGATGGCCAGTCCCAAACCGCTGCCGCCCGCACGCCGGGACCGGGCGAGATCCGTGCGGTAGAAACGCTCAAAAATCCGTTCACGATCCCCGGCCTCGATGCCGATCCCCTGGTCGATGACGTGGATGCTCACCGTGCCCTCTGCTTCGTCCACCTGGCTGGACACCATCACCCGAGATCCTTTGCCGGAGTAGTGGATGGCGTTGGAGATCAGGTTCTCCACAGCGGTGACCAACCCCTCCTCATCCCCTCTGACGAGGGCATCCACGCGCTTCTTGGTCTTGAGTTTGACTCCTTTGATACGGGCGGTCTCCATCGCCTGGAAAACCGCCTGGTCGACCAGGTCGTTGACATGGATCTCAGAGACGGACTCGGTGACGGGCGTGTCCTGGACCTGGGCGAGCGCCATCATCCCGTCCGAGAGTTTCTCCAGCCTCTTGGCGACATGGGTGAGCCGTTTGGAGAAGTGCTCGACAGCGGTCGGATCCGAGGCACAGGAGTGGAGCGCCTGCGCGATGAGCCCCACCGATGTGACAGGGGTACGCAGCTCGTGTCCGATGTTGGAGACAAAATCGCGCCTGACCTGCACCGCACGTACCTCTTCAGTACGGTCGGTGACACTGATCAGCACCCAGTGGGACTCCACGACCGCCGCCTGGATCACGATCTCCTGGAAGGGACCCAGCGTCGTCAACTGACAGGAGCGTACGATGTGCTCACGGGATTTCCACGCCTCATCGGCAACCGCCGCCAGGTCGGGATGGGTCAAAAACCCCTTCTCAACCGGGACCAGGCTCTTCGCCAACGGGGAGGCGTACACGAGTTTGTGGCGTTTGGTCACCAACAGGGTGAACCCGCCCAAAGCCCTCATCGTGGCGATGACGTGACCCAGCGCCTGGTTGGACCCTGTGATGGTCGTACGGCTCATGTTCTTAGCGTAACCCACGGTGAAGCTCATCCGAAACGGCCCGAGACATAATCCTGAGTGGCTTTCTCACGGGGATGGGAGAAGATCGTCGCCGTGTCGGCGACCTCCACCAGCCGTCCGGGCCCGCCTGCCGCCTCAACGGTGAAGAATGCGGTCGTGTCCGCCACGCGGACGGCCTGCTGCATGTTGTGAGTCACGATGACCACCGTGTAGTCCCGGCGCAGGTTCAGCATCAGGTCCTCGACGGCCGCGGTGGAAATGGGGTCCAGAGAGGAACAAGGTTCGTCCATGAGAATCACCTCCGGTTCGACGGCGATCACCCTGGCTATGCACAGCCGTTGTTGCTGACCGCCGGAGAGTGATGCTCCCGGCTTGTGGAGCCGGTCCTTGACCGAGTCCCACAGATTGGCGGCCCGCAGGGACAACTCGACCAGGTCATCAGCCCCGCGCCTATCCAGATGCCGGTGCTGGAGCTTGATCCCGGCCATCACATTGTCGCGGATGGACATGGTCGGGAAGGGGTTGGGGCGCTGGAAGACCATGCCGATCTTTCGGCGTACCGACACTGGATCGATGCGAGAATCGTACAGATCCACCCCTGACATGCGGACAGATCCCGTCACCCGGGCGCCGGGGGTGACCTCGTGCATCCGGTTGATCGTGCGCAACAGTGTGGATTTCCCGCAGCCCGAGGGCCCGATGAACGCGGTGACGGATCTGGGTTCGATGCTCAGGTTGATGTCCGTCAATGCCAGGAAGGGTCCGTAGTAGGCGCCCAGGCCCACGATCGCCAACCGGCCCGCGGTGTCAGTCGTGAGGGGATGAGTGATGGTTTGCGTCATGATTATCTTCCTATCGTGAGGTGCGGGGGGCGAGGAAACGGGCGGCCAACCTGGAGGCCACATTGAAGATGAGGACCAACCCGATCAGCACCAGAGCGGCCGTCCAGGCACGGTCGTCGTACGCCTGTTGATTGGCGCCCTTGTTCTGCCACTGGGAGTAGATGTAGACAGGCAGGGTGGCCATCCGCCCGGAGAACAGGTCGCGGTTCATCGAGTCGGTGAACCCGGCGACCAGCAGCAACGGGGCCGTCTCCCCGATGATGCGGCAAATCCCCAGCATGACACCGGCGACGATTCCCGACATGGCCGTGGGAAGAACCACCGTGGTGACAGTGATGTACTTGGGGGCGCCCAGTGCGATGGAGGCTTCCCGCAGGTCGTCGGGGACCAGCAACAACATCTCTTCGCTGGATTTGATCACCACGGGGATCATCAACAACGACAGGGCGACGGCTCCCGCGATCCCCGAACGGGCGCCGGGGCCGACGAAAATCACGATCAGGGCGTACGCGAACAAGCCTGCCACGATCGACGGGATCCCCGTCATGACGTCGGTGAGGAATCGGATCGCTTTGGGCATGGCGCCGTGTCCGTACTCCACCAGATAGATCGCCGTCCCCAACCCGATGGGGACGGCGATGACGACAGCGGCGAGTGTGATCAAGGCTGTGCCGGTGATGGCATGGATCGCGCCTCCCCCATCCCCGACGACCCCCCTCATCGAGTTGGTGAAGAAGGTGAGGTCGAATCGTGGCAGTCCTCGTGAGACGACCGTCCACAACAGGGAGATCAGCGGAAGAAGAGCGAGCAGAAACAAGCACGTGACGACGATGGCGGCCAGCGAATTCGTCATTTTGCGGCGGATACCGACCTCCGCTGGACTGAGCCACGGGGACCTCAACGTAGGTCGGGGGCAAAACGAGCTTGCTCGTTTTGCCGAGGCCAAGGAAGAGGTTGAGGCGCGAAGCGCCGAGCACGGTTCTTGTGGCTCAGTACCCGGAATCGCCATGGATCGTCCGCTCATTTCTTCCCCCCATGTCCTCTGGCGATCCTACGGGCCAGAGCGTTGACTCCGAACGTGATGGCGAACAGGACTGACCCGAGGGCGATGAGGGCACTGACCTGGATGCCATGGGCTTCGGGGAAGTTCTGGGCGATGAAGGCCGCCACCGTGTTGGGATTGGAGGAGGTGACCAGGGAGAACCCGATCAGGAAAGGCGCCGGGGAGATGACCATGGCGGTTGCCATCGTCTCTCCGAGCGCCCGGCCCAACCCGAGCATCGCTCCGGAGATCATCCCCGAACGGGCGAGAGGGAAGACCGCCATGCGGATCATCTCCCACTTGGTCGCTCCCAGCGCCAGGGCTGCTTCAGTGGATTCCGGCGGGGTCTGCAGGAAGACCTCGCGGCACATGGCCGCCATGATGGGCATCACCATGATCGCGAGGACCACCGCTGCGGTGAAGATCGTACGCCCGGTGGCCGACGGCTGTCCCGAGAAGAGGGGGAACCAGCCCAGATGGGCGCTGAGCGGGGCATAGATTTTGGCCATGACCGGGGCCAGGACCATCAGGCCCCACAGGCCGTACACCACGGAGGGTACGGCGGCCAGCACGTCGATGACCGCACCGAGCAGGCGGGAGATGCGCCGAGGTGCGTACCAGGTGATGAACAGTGCCGCACCGATCGCTATCGGAACGGCCATCAGCAGGGCCAGGAAAGAGGCCCACAGGGATCCGAAAGCCAGAGGCAGGGCGAGGGCCCAGAGGCTGGAAGCCCCAATCGGGAGTTCACTGCTGCCAGCCCACAGTGCGGGCCAGCCCTGGATGGCCAAGAAGGCCGCCACGCCGGCCAACGCCACCGCGACCAGGAGGCTCGCTCCTGTCACGACAACTCTGATCGAGTGGTTCGCGGCGCGTTCACGCCGTGGGAGCGGGGCTAGCAGTGCGGTACTCATGTCACTTGATGGAGTCGACAGCCGCCTGGGCCCTGGCGGCCAGGATGGGATCGGAATCGATCGGAGCTGAACCGGCATTGTCTGCTGCGGCTTGCTGACCCTCGGCGGAGACGACGTAATTCAGATAGGCCTTCACCAGTTGGCCGTCGTCGGCATTGGCGTACTGTTCGCAGGCGGCCAGGTAACTCACCAAAACCACGGGGTAGACGCCCGGATCTGTCAGCGTCCTGTCCAGGGAGACCACCACGTCGATGGAATCCCTGCCTTCTTGCAATGGAGATTTGCCCACGGCGGCGGCAGCGGCTTGTGCCGAATAGGTGACGTTGGACTCGCCGACTTTGACTGCGACCGTCCCCATGGATGTGGCCTGAGAGGCATCGATGTACCCGATCGCTCCCTGGGTGGCTGCGACGGTTTCCCTCATCCCCTGTGTCTTCTCCGCAGCCTCACCCTCCAGCTCGGACGGCCAGCTCTGAGCGGAGGGCCAGGTCCACGAACCGGGTGCGGCTTTGGCAAGGTAGTCGGTGAAATTCTCGGTCGTCCCGGACTGGTCTGACCGGTGTACGGGGGTGATCGCCGTCGGCGGCAGACTCACTGAAGGGTTCTGAGCGGTGATCGCCGAGTCGTCCCAGGCCGTGATCGTCCCAGAGAAGATCCTCGCGATCGTGTCGGCGTCCAGGTTGAGGGAGGCGATCCCCGTCAATGTGAACCCGATGGCGATGGGAGAAATGTACGCGGGCACTTCCACCAGTTTCGAGCCCGGCGCGCAGGCTGCGAAAGGTCCTGCCACACCGGTGAGATCGAAAGCGGCATCCGTCCCCGCGATCATGTACCCGCCGTCGGTGAAATTCTGCCGTCCGGTACCCGAGCCCGTGGGATCGTAGTTGACCATCACATCGGGATTCTCATTTTGGAATCCCGCCCTCCATGCTTCCTGGGCCGCTGTCTGTGCCGACGATCCCCCGGCATCGATGGTTCCCGACAGAGTGCCGGTCGCTGTGGATTGTTGGCCCGCGGGAGTGGTCTCATTCGCCGCACAGGCTCCCAGAGACAACACGATGATTGCTATACCCGTCGGAATCGATTTCTTCACTTTGAGCTCCTTGGCTTTTGTGTTCGATTCTCAGGCTAGATCCCGTACTTTTCTGGAATCATCCAAAAAGGTGAACGCCCAGCAAACGAAAAAAGAATTTCGGAGCATATTCATGTGATGAACCGGTCGGGCTTTGATTCCTCTGGTCTTCAGAGAGGATAGGGGCATGCCACAACAGCACTCACAAGAGAGACTCTTGCAGCGTAAGGCAGGCATATCCCCCACAATGGTTCCGTGTACACGATTCACTCACGATACCGGGTTCCACCCGCGTTTCACGTTCTCGGCGATGGATCGCTCACACAATTCCATGATCTGGTCCTCGTCCTGGGAGACCATCACGTCGCGCTGGAGCGGGTCTTTGCGGTCGGAACTGAAGTTGGTGTAGTGGAAGACGTACGCGGGGAAATCCGGGGCGGGTTTGTTGGTCTTCCACACCAGGAACTTCTGAACCATGAGTTTCTCCCCGGCCTTCTTCGTGAACACCTCTCGACGCAGCAGAGTGGAACGGGACAACTCCTCCTGGACCACATCGGCGACGGGGACGTACGAAAAGTCATTGATCTGCTCCAGCCGTATGTCCTCCCGCACGGCTTTCTTGTCGTCGCGGAAGCGTTGAAAGATGGGGAAGACGATGGAAATCCCCTGGACATCGCCTTTGCGGACCCACCTGTTCGATTCGAAGTCCAGAACCGGATTGTAAATGGTCCCGCTCAAGGTGTCGAACAGGACATCGTTGATCATCAATTCGATGACGATCTCTGGGCGGATCATGTGGAAAGCCACATGGTTGGAGTCGGTTTCGATGTAGGACGAATCGACGACGAGCGGGGCCAGACGGGCCAACAGCGCACCCTTCTCCTCCTCAGTGAAACCATTGCCCGTTTTTCCGATGATCTGGAACTCCCCTTCAGCGGGCATCATGGCCAGCAACAGGGAACGAACCTGACCCTTCTGGTCCCCCGTCCCCTCCGAGTAGCCGACCACAGCCGCGTCGACGGTGTGGCGCGGTTTGATCTTGTACACCAGCGGCATGTCCGTGCGCACAACCAACCCTTCGGCCCCTCCGGTCTCCACCCAGTCGGCGTACACCTTTTTGACCTCGGACTTGGACTGACAGGGCACGCACTCCACCGGTTGGCAGAGTTTCGCCGTACGGAACAATTCCGCGATGCGATCGTGGGTGTCTTTATACGATGTGGGCTTGAACGCCTCTCCGTCGATTTGCAGGATGTCGAAGACGGCCAAGCGCAAACTGCCGATCTTCTTCTCATCTGACAGGTCGTTGAGCACGTTGAACACGCGGGTGCGCCCCTCGGACTCGTCGGCGTACAACTCCGCCGGGATGATCGCGGACGCGACCCCAGCCCCCGTCAATGCCCGGCAGGCATCCTTCACACAGGGAAGCCCCATACGGATCCGCCCGGAACGGTTGATGATCGCCGCTTGTTTCCCATCGAAGAACAGAACATTCATTTCCCCGTCGTACTTCCTCGTCACAAAGTACGTGGTCCCGCCCAGCCGGGAGTCTATCTGGTCGGCCGAAAGATTGATGTAGTTCCTGCACACCTCCCTCTTGTAGTCGATGGCGATCTGCGCATCCACGGGGTCGGCCTGATCGGCGCCGCCCTCCATGTACCCGTGCACCGGTGTGAGCTTCGACGTGTCGATGTTCATTCGATCACCTTCACTTCCAGGTTGGTCAGATGCAGGATCAGGCAATAGGCGTCGCCCGACACGCGTCCTTCCAGAAAACCGCGGTACGGTTCGCCGCCCTGGGTGAGGATGAGGGGTTCGGTGCCCTTCTTGCCCCCGCCTACGAACATCAGGCACGTGGAATCCTGCAGTTCCTTGGCCATGGCGTACAGGAAATCGAAGGTCAATCCGGAGACATGTTTGATCTGGAGGTTGCGGGTGAAAACGAACTTGCGGATCGTCTCGTGCTTGGGGAACTTCCGCCCCGACCACGACACGACCGAATCCCCCGTCACGTTCGACACGGCCTTGGTCAAATCCCGGCGCCCGATCTCAGCCCCGGTGGGATCCTTGAGGATCTGGACCATGGTGACCCGGTACGCGATGCGATCGTCGGAGCCGATATAGAGTTTCTGTGTGCCCGTGATCCTCTTTCCGATGATCTCCATGTCGATCTCCGGGTCGGAATCAACGATCGCCTGGCCCATCTGGGTCAGATCCTCATAATTCTTCGACAAAGTGTCGAACGCCAGCGCCAGGTTCTGCTTCAACAGTTTGACGTTGATGTAGTCCTCACCTGTGGGAAGCACCCTGTGGACGCCGGATGGTTTGCGCCCGGACTCCATGCACACCTCGGCGTCGCGTTTTTTCTCATTGGTCAGATTGATGGTCCTCATATCCTTCTCCGATCAGAACATGCTGAAGTCGATGTCATCCGATTCCTCTTCCTCGTCGGTCTGGCCCTCGTCGGGAGTGGAGACTTCGTCCAGGCCGATGAATGGGAAATCGTTCCTCACCCCCACGAACATGAACAATTCCATCGACCCGTCGATTTCGGTTGCGAGGACGAAAGCGGGCGAGGTCTCATAGGCGTCGTGGTAACAGTAGTCGAAGGTGAAGATGTCCCCGCCGACAGCCGCGATCAATCCGGGGTCGGCGCCGACCAGATGATAGAACCCGGTGATCGAGCAGTCCAGGAATTCCTCGTCGGTGGCTTTCCGCATCAGTTCGATGACGGCGGAGTACGACGAGGGCGTGAGCCGGGCGTCCGACCCGTCCTCGTTGACTGTGCGAAGCTCTGCTCGTTCGACCCATTTCCCTTCCTCGGATTCCATCCCCAGCCCTATTCCTCCTCTGGGGATGACGATCGTGCCGGAGGCGTCCGTGGACACCAGTTGGCACTCGTTCCCGTCGTCGTCGAAGGCATGGACCTCCGTCCATCCGTACAGCTTCTTACGGTCGATCTTCATCGGTTCGACGGCGCATTCTCCGCCGCCGAATGCGAATGTCAGTGTTCTTGGCATGTCATCCTCTACAAGGTCACAGTGAACATCCAGTTGACGCCGAACCGGTCCCGCAGGGATCCGTGAGCCCCGGAGAAGACAGTCGATTCCAGGTCCATGTAGATCGTGCCGTCCTTCATCAGCACCTCCCAGGCACGGCGTACGAACTCCTCATCGGGACTGGCGACAGCAACGTACATGTTGTCCCCCGGATATCGGTGCTCGGAAGAGTCGGCGCACATCAACTCCGAACCTTCCCAACGCAGACGGGAATGAAGGATCAGGTCCTTCATATCCTCAGGAAAACCGGGATCCTTGATCTGGCCATAGGTCTGAGTCTCGACGATCTGCGCTCCGAACGCCTCCACATACGTGGTGAGGGCGTCGGCACAATCCCCGCCGAACATCAGGTAGTGAGAAAACATACTACTCTCCTTTGGTCCGGCATTGCCTCCTCGTCTAGCATAATTGCTAGCTCAGTTTGAGACAACATCGCACACTGGTCGTCCTGCCACAGGTGTCATCCTGCTGAGGCAGGATGACAGGCCGACACTGCGAACCTAGATCCGCTCCTCATAAATCTGGCCGCCCGGAATCCCGTGTGCCGCAGCGCAGGCCGCGGCAGCCTCGAGGAACCCGGGAGGACCCGACAGATAGATGTCGGGGGCTTCGGCACCGGGAGTCTGAGCCCCCAGTTCGGCGTCCAGTGCGTCCACGGCTGTGCCGACTGGCCCGGTCCAGGTTTTGTCCGGCTGGGCCACCGTCACCACAGTGCGCAGATTGGGCAGCTTCGTGCGTAGATCGGCCATCTCGTCCGCGGCGAAGACTTCGTCCGCAGTGTTGACGCCGAGGATCAGCCGGGCTTCCTGGGTCTCTCCCCATTCGGCCATCCGTCTCAGCATGGACATGCACGGAGCCAATCCCGTGCCTCCGCACGCCATCCATCTGGGACGGGCGCCGTTCTCATGCAGGGTGAAGGATCCCTGAGGGCCTCGAAGCGTGAGTTCATCGCCGATTGCCGCGGCCGTCTGCAGATAGTCGGAGAAATAACCGTTTTCGTGCAGTTTGATGTAGAACTCCGCGGTGCCGTCCCAATTGGCGACCGACGAGAAGGAGAAGGCTCGCGAAGCCCCACCGCCGGGAGGGGTGAGTTCCGCGTATTGCCCCGACTCGAACTGGATCGCCGATCCCAGTTCGGGGTCGTCCTCAGCCTTGACGACCAGGCGTACGACATCGCCGGGCCAATGGTCGAGCGCCTCGATCCTCACTTTCCGCACCGGGATTTTCCCGGAACCGACCCGGGAACTGTTGTAGGGCAGGTCGATGAGAACGTCACCTTCCGGATGGCCGCAGCACAACAGGACTTTCCCATCGCTCTCATCTTCCGGGGAGAGAGCATGCGGTGAGTGCTCAGCCAGGCGTACCGTGCCCTGCACCAACTGGGCCCGGCACGTCCCGCAAGCGCCGTGGTGGCACGACGAGACCAGCAGATACCCGGCCTGCTCGGCGGCGGCGAGCAGCGTCATCGACGGCGATTCACAGTCGACGATATATTCCACACCATCGGTGGTACGAAAAGTCGCCGTACTCATCACGCGCCCGCTGTCGCCAGGCTCGCGGCGATGTCGGTCTCAGCGTCCCCGATGGGGGTCAGGCCGAACTTCTCCACCAGCACATCGATGACGGCCGGGGTGAGGTACGCGGGCAGGGAGGGGCCGATGTAGATCCCGCGGATGCCGAGGGCCAGGCACGTCAGCAGGACGGCGGTGGCTTTCTGTTCGAACCACGACAGGACGAGGGTCAGCGGCAGATCGTTGACCCCGCAGTCGAAGGCCTCAGCCAGGGCCAGCGCGATCTGGATGGCGGAATAGGTGTCATTGCACTGTCCGATGTCGAGCAGACGCGGGATCCCCCCGATGTCGCCGAAGTCGAGCTTGTTGAAACGGTACTTCGCACAGCCCAGGGTGAGGATGGCGGCGGAGTCGGGCACTTTCTCGGCGAACTCGGTGTAGTAGTTTCGGCCGGGAGCCGCCCCGTCGCACCCGCCGATGAGGAAGAAGTGGGTCAACGCTCCGGACTTGACCGCCTCGATGATGTCACCGGCCACCGACAAGACGGTATTGCGGGCGAAGCCGATCGTGATCCGCTTGTCTGGTTCCTCCGCACATCCAGGCAGGGCCTTGGCGGCCTGGACGAGCGGGGTGAAGTCGTTGTCGAGATGGCGAAGCCCCGGCCATCCGACAGGTCCCGAAGTGAAGATTCGTTGGCGGTAGGCAGGTTTGGGCTCTATCAGGCAGTTCGAGGTCAGCAAGATCGCACCGGGGAAATTGGCGAAGTCCGTCTGCTGATCCTGCCAGGCCCCGCCGTAGTTGCCGACCAGGTGCGGGTACTTCTTGAGACCGGGATACGCGTTGGCGGGAAGCAACTCGCCGTGGGTATAGACATTGATCCCTGTGCCCTCGGTCGCCTTGAGGACGGCTTCGAGGTCGCGCATGTCGTGCCCGGAGACGAGGATGGCCTTGCCGGGCACCGTCGTGATGCGGACGTTCGTCGGCTCGGGCATCCCGAAAGCTCCTGTGTTGGCTGCGTCGAGCAGGCCCATGACCGTCAGATTGAGGGTGCCGAGGGCGAGGGCCCGTTCCAGGAGGGTGTCGATGTCGGTCGGCCCCGAAGCCAGGAAGTCCAGGTGGTTCTCCAGGGCCGCGAAGACTTCCTCGCTGGCCTGTCCGAGGACATAGGCGTGATGGGAGTACGCGCACACCCCCTTGAAACCGTAGAGGTTGAGGGCACGCAGGCCCACGACGTCATCGGATTGGGTGGAATCGAGGATCCCGTGGGCTTTTGCCTGCTCGGTGAGCTCGGCCAGCGTTGAGGCCGGCGCGAACGCAGCCGGGCCGGTCGGCTGCCAGGCATCCGCTCCGGCAGCTTGTTCGTAGGCCGCCTTCAGGCGGTCTCGGTGCGCGGCGGCCTGCCCGATCATGGTGACGAAGGAGGTGGCGTTGAAATTCACATTGGTGAGGGTGGTGAATGCGGCGTAGAGAATGAACTCGTCGGCTTCACGGTCGGTGACGCCGAGGGCACGGGCTCGAGTGGCGTACTGGCCTATCCCCTGGAGGAGATAGAGCAGGAGATCTTGCAGATCGGCGGTGGTTTCATCCTTGCCGCACATCCCCAACAGGGTGCATCCGACATTTCCTCCAGAACGGTACGTCTGTTCGCATTGATAACAAAACATTGATATGGGCCTTCCCTCATCGTTGAAACAGATGGCGAGTCGGCTAACCTGGAAGTGAGGATCCCCATTCGCAGCAGTCGTTGCTCGTCGAATTACAGGGGAATACTAGCACGATGAATCTAATTCCTGCTATTTGCAATGACTGAAAATCTCACTATTCGTCACAATGCGGCGCCTCCCCGATGGGGGGAGACGCCGCATTCGAGAAGGATCAGAGGATCAGCTGCGCCTCCTCGCAGCCACGATTCCCACACCTGCGGCCAGCATGAGCCCAACCAGAAGGCTCACCGCCGTCCCCGGGTTGGATGCGCTGCCGCCGGTTGAGACGGTCCCTGCGGGTACGGCTGGCTGGCTCGGGCTTGGCGTCGGCGACGCGGGGACAGTCACTGCGGGGAGCAGCAAGCCCACGCCCAAATGGCTGGGAGATATGTATCCCTGATCAGTGGGATTGGCCCAGTTCCGGATGGCGGTCCGGTGTCCGGCGGTTCCGTCGTTGACTTGGAAATCCAAACCTTGGTAGGTGCCGGCCCCACCCTTGCCCTGCAGACTGATGGCGGCTTCGACGATATATCCGTCGTCGACCGTGCTCGTCTGGGAGGTCAGCCAGGTCCTCTGTACATCCTCGCTGGGCTCGTCGCCGTAGTTCCCGACAGACAGCACATCGTTGGCATTGATTCTCATCTGTGTGTCCGTCGAGGTGTAGGCGGATGATTTCTGATTTCCTCTGTCGACGTAGATCTCGACCGAATCCTGCTCGTAGGCATTGGCAGAGGAAACATCGATGCTGGGATCTGTGACGTGCATCAGGACATAGAGTGTGTCATCGGACCATGTGAGTTTCACTTTCGCAGTCGCGGCGGAGGGAGCGGGGTATTGGCTGCTGGAGATCTCAGTGGTCACGGTCGCAGCATCTGTCCATGCCGGGTCGTCCTCGTCGCCGTCGATGGCCGGCACGGTGAGTGCCTCAGGGATGGCAACGAAGCTTAAAGGCTCTTTCAGTGCGATGGTTCCACTGATTTCCATGGCATCCGACTGCACCGTGTCGACGCTCAAACCGAAGTTGACGATATCATTCTGCTTCGCGTCATCCAGCGGCAGATTGGCAACCATGACGTAGCCTCCTGTCTGCTCAACCGAATAGAGCGCGAAGTCCCCATCCTTGGCGCCGTCGCGATTGGCGACATAGGTCGTGTCGCCCACTTGGAAGGTGACCTTGTCGCCAGGATCGACGGTCGTGTCATCCACGCTCACATAGACGTACAACGCGTCAGGAGACCAGCGCACCTCGAAGGAAGCTCCTCCCGACACGATGTCCCTCAGGGGAAGCTTGGACCATTCGCTGGAAGCCACACCGGCGGCAGTTGCCGAGAGGTCGCCCGTGGTGGCGTCGGTCCCGAACACGTCAGCCGACAATTGACGCGGCGGAAGGGCAGCATCGATGACTCCCTCGTACGCGGGTTTGGCTTGGAGGTTCCCATCGAAGATCAGCGGAGCTCCTTTGGCCTTCTGCCAGGATTGGTCGTCGTCCAGACCCCAGAAGGTCACACTGAACAACTGGTCGGGGTTGTCTGCCGCGAACTGACGGAAGACTCTGAAGATGTCCCGGTAATAATATGCCTGGTCGATCAACAGCCCGTCTGTGACAGGAGTCCCGGTCGGTGCGTCCAGTTCGGTGACTGCCACAAGCATCTTCGCACCATTGGCGGTCGTGATGTCTTTGAAACCGTCGAGGGCGGCCTGGACAGAGGTGACCGGTGTGGTCATGCCCGTGTTCAGGTGGAGCTGGTTGCCCACCCCGTCGACCGGCACGCCCTCGCTCACCAATTGTTCGACGAGATTGTGGAGACGTGCTCTCTTGTCAGTGTTCTCGGTGCCGTAGTCGTTGATGAACAGTTTCACCGGACGGCTGACAGAAGGATCGGCGTACCCTCCCTGGGCGGGTGGGGTGTTGAACGCCTCATCCGCGTACTGGAAAGCCAGGTCGATGAAGTCGGGGCCGAGGATCTGGTACCACTGGCTGTTGCGCAGCCCGCCGGTGTCCTGCGAGGCGGAATCGGCGATGGCTTCATTGACCACGTCGAAGGCCTCCAACTTGTTCGTGGAGGACCCAAAGAGCCCGAATTCGTCCGACAGCACTTTGGCGACACCGAAGATGTGGTCGTGCAGCCGGTCCCTCAGAATCTGTTTCGCCTGGTCGGACGGCAAACTGGTCAGCGCCCTGTCATCAGTCGGAGAGACGTTGAAGAACCATGTCGGCGTGGAGTTGTTCGTCCCTTCGTACCAGACCAGGTTGTGACCGTAGACCCGGATGTCGTTGTCCTGGGCGAACTGCATGATCTGCTTGCCGACGGGGCTCATCTGGAAGTTGCCGTTCGCGTCGTACCACTGATCCTCTTTCATCCCATTCTCCGGTGTGACCTGGTCGAAGTGGTGCACCAGCAGATCGGCGGCCTGGCCCACGATCTGCGGAGGGCTGACAGCCACGCCGACCGGGAAGGAAACAGTGTCCTTGACCGGGGTCAGGTCCATGTCAGGAGCAGTCGTCGGAGGGGCGATTGAAATATCGTCCACGCAGAAATCGGAGAAATTCGTCCCATTCCCACTTGCGTAGTCAGTCTCGAAATAAATCATGTTCGAATCGGCTGGCGGCATTGTGATGTTGGTTTGCACCTGGGCCCACTCGTCGTTTTGGACCGAAGTGAACTTCACAGTGGTGGGATATGTGGTCGTACCATTGTTGGTGGTTCCGATCGTCAGAGCTATGCCCCCATCGGTGTTCTGCCCCTCCTCGAAGCGGACATAAGCCGTCAGTGAGTACGTCGCCCCGATGGTGAGGTCCTCGTCGGTGACATATCCGATCCCGTCGCCCGTGCTGTCTCTGTCGGTGACACAGGCTGCTTGTTTGCCGTTGTGGACATACTGTGTGCTGAGGGCGACCGTCGGCATCGTCGAATTGCCCGCCCTGGCAGCCCAGCCGCTCAACCCGTCCTCGAATCCGGTGGAGATCCCCGGTGCGACCTCGCCGGAACTGGCCGGCGTGGTGATGAGGATGTCGTCGACGAGGTAGGTGTAGGAATCCAGTCCGGGGATGTCCCCGGTGCCGATATAGACGAACACAGCCGACGGATCCACAGCATTGCCACTGTTAT
>JGI24699J35502_11133952_pt1 | contig 21091 bp, 23 predicted proteins | sample TergutMp193P4_FD_35502 | JGI IMG/M metagenome (IMG submission 35502)
AAGTACAGTCAGGCATTGCGGTTGCTCAAATAATCAGAATAATTTTAAAAAACAAAAAATATGAAAAGAACGCTCTTATTTTTCGGCATTTTGCTTGCGGCGGGAACAGTCCATGCGCAAGACATTTTAAAGAAGTACGGTTGCAACAAGGAAATACTGACATTGAGCAAAGGACGTTACAAGGAAACGTTTGTCAATGAAAATGTGATGCAAATCGGTACCGTGCTTATCGACACTCGTACAGAGAAAGTGGTTAAATTTTTGGAGGAAGATACTACTGAAGTAAACTACAAAGCAGATAACACAAGCCGGTTTATGACGATTGATCCTGTGGCGGAAAAATATCCGGAGTTAAGTCCGTATGTTTATTGCAGGAATAATCCAGTGAGGTACATTGATCCAGATGGAAGGGATGTTAAACCTGCGGGGGTTGTGGAATTAAAAATGATACAAAATACTTTACCCAAAGAAGCCAGAGATTATGTAAGATTAGATAAGAGTGGGATCATTGACAAAAATTTATTAAATGCATATAGTGGGAAAAGCTTAAATTTCAATAATCTGAAGACAATGGTTAATTCGGACAAAACTGTTGAAATTAGGCTTAACGACCAATTCACTTTTGCAAGACAAAACGGAAAATTAGGAATAGCAAAAATGGCGTACTTTCCATTTAACCCGCAATATGATTCAGAATCGGATAAAGATTTAACAGGTGAAACAATAGGAGGTCTTTCTACAGGGGAAAGTGGCTTTATGGGAAAAACATTATTTCCTGATAGAGAAGGCATACAAAATTCGCCAAACGGAAACATTATTGTTATTGTCAATAAACACTTATCGGCAGCGGGAGCAGCGGAAATTTACAGCCATGAGGCTAACGGACATGCTTTATTGTATATTATGAACGGTGGTGATCATAAGGGTGCAAGCCATCAACCTGTTAATGGAACATGGATTGAGGGAAATAAAACCTTACAAGAAATGATTATCAATTCCAAAAAAGAAACCATTAAAAATATGAAAGAACAATGAAAGCAATAATTTACATATTCTTTTCAATTTTTATATTTTGCAACTTGGAATTAAACGCTCAATGTTTATTACAAATAGATACAGTTTCATTCAGTTATTTCAATGGAATTACAGAACAAGAACAAACAATAGACAACTATAAAATAACAAATAACTCCAATGAAGAATATTTAACTTGGGTGTCATTAATTCCTACAAAAAGTAAATCAAACATTGAATTGATACACGATTTTTTTATGAAAAGAAAAGGCGATTTTAATTTGATTGAAATGATAAATGAAAATTTATTAGATGATAAATCAATCAACATAGGTTACTCATTCATTAAAAACATTTTTCCAAGAGATACATTTTTTTATTTTATTGCAAAAACTAACCCAAATTCAACTTTTTATCAAGATAGAATTGTAATCATAAAGAAAAAAGAGGTAGAACAATATTTGAATATGCAAATTGAAGAAAAGTATTTTTTTATATTTACGAATATTTTTTTAATAGGAAAATGATTTATGAAAGAAATGTTTAGCTGTAGCTGGTTGACTCTTTTTAGTCAAAACAAAATATTGTTGTTTTGCAGTAATTGTAACAACTTCTGTCTCCATTGCATGTTAAAAATTAAATGCTTTACATTCCCAAAGGTAAAATTCTTTGGGAGCATAAAGCAAGTCTCTGATTGGCAAGATCAGGTAAATAAAAAAATGCAAGGATTATGCTCATAGCGAATAATATCGTACCTTTTAAATAGATTTTATCCAAAATAAAAATGAGACCGGTATTAATTTTTTTATGCCTTTGGGTAACCGCATTGAGTTCTGCTCAAAAAACAGATAAGATGCCGGTCATCATTAGCATTCCTCCTCAGGAGTATAAAATAGCTACGTTGACTGACAGCATATTTGGAGAACCTGCGCGGGTGATTTTTGTAGTGGATGTTTCTTTTGAAAATCCTCTTTGTGATTCTACAAAAGAAATCAGAGTGATTGATGTGGAAATAGTAAGGCTTAGAGTTAAATTATTAAAGACAGACAAACAACAGTATGATTATGATATAAAATGCGAAGCTCGTAATAAAGACGCTTTTCAACAAAAAATATGCCAACATTTTAGTTGGGTCTTTTTATATTTATTTCAACATCAACCTTATGAAAAGATGGGAGACAGAAAATCTTTTTCTAATAGAGTACTATTTGGCGGGTCTGTGTATATAGTACCGCCTAACAACAACACCGACAAGAGAAAAAAACAGAAGATAAACACTCCCAAAATTAAAGAATAATGTGGATACTTAGGAAGGAAATAACGTTTGTGTTTCAGCATCTGTTAATCATTGAATTTGATAAATTTATATTTCGAATATCTTGAAAATAAAAATTAGAAAAAATTGTAATTTTAACATGAAAATATTAGCATTCATTGCAGGACTATTTTGGACAGTTTCGCTTTCTGCCCAACCATCAGAAGCATATCAACAATCGTATGATTTTATCCATAAAATGTTGAGAGATGAAATACCGTTAAGTTTTAAAGACGCTGTTTGGGCAACCGAAAATGCTTATTGGGATGATCGTTTGGATATAAAAGCATTCAATCAGGAAATAGAATTCCTCGTTCAACTCTGCGATATCATTTCCAACTCCGAATTAATCACATACGCCGGAAAAGATAAAGACATTGTAACAAAACATGCCGCTCTTTTCAAAACTCTTATGGATACTGTATCTTTACCAATTGATTCTACCCGCATGCTGTTCCATTTGCCCTACACTTACGATTTCGACGACCCCACCGGTCAAAAAGACTGGACAAAAATGTTCGTTTCCAAACTCTTGGAAACCGGCAAAGGCAACTGTCATTCCTTACCTTATCTTTACAAAATACTGTCCGATGAGTTGAGCATTCCCTGTTATCTTGCCTTTGCACCCAACCATATTTATATTAAATTGTTCGCCGAAAGTACAGGCTGGTACAATACGGAACTGACCAGCGCTACCTTCCCGATTGACGCTTGGATTATCGCTTCCGGCTATGTTCCGATTGACGCTATCCGCAACGGTTTATATATGGATACGTTGAACAATAAACAAGCCGCAGCTAATTGCCTACTCGATTTAGCGCAAGGTTACCAACATAAATATGGAAAAGAAAATCCGGAATTTGTCATCAAATGCTGCAATACGGTTTTAGAATATCATCCGACAAACGTAAACGCTTTGCTGACGAAAGCCGAAGCGCAAAAACAGTACATTCATTCATTGATGAAAACAAAAAATCTGAAAAAGCCGGAAGAACTTTTTTCTGATCCAATGATCAAAGAAATGTTTTCGGATATGGAATCAACTTATATCCAATTACACAAATGGGGATACCGGCGGATGCCCGAAGAAATGTATCGGCAGTGGATGGGATTGCTTAAGAATGAGCCGAATACTTATACGAACCAAAAATTAAAAATTTCGAAATAGATTTATCCAGTTTCCAAGACATACATACACCGACGTTTCAGAATATAACAATATTTATGACACTTACGGTTATAGCGGCGCGTTCAATAAAAACAATATAATAATTTGTATCTCAATTAATTATAAAAGCATGCTTTTTATGTCGCCATCTTTATTTTTTATGCGTTGGTACTAGCCTCGTTTCAGACCCTATTCTATTTCTGCCTAATTTTTATTATCTTTGGGGCGTCATTTTAGAAAAAAATCGCTTCATGAAAAATTGGGTTGGATTATTTGTCTATGTTTTGTGTATGTATGCCTGTTCGTCTAAAAAGGAGTCTGTTGATGTTCCGCTAAATGATAATCGTTTGTTTCTTATCGTGGGGTCTTATTCTGATGGAACGACCGCAGGAATTTCGGTGTATGATTTCGAAATGCAAACGGGCGATTTTGAATATGTCAGTGATGTAAAAAATATTTTAAATCCTTCTTATTTAGTTGTTTCTCCGGATGAAAAATTTGTTTATTCAACCAACGAAATAGAAGACGGCGCTGTAAGTTCTTTTACTTTTGATAAAAAGACAGGAACTCTAAGTTTAATTAATTATCAGTTTACCGAAGGAGCTGATCCCTGCTATATCAATATCAATAAGGAAGCCACATTTATTGTTACCGCTAATTATACGGACGGAAGCATTTCTGTCTTTCCTTTGACCGAAAACGGAAGCATTTCTCCTCTTTCGCAACACATTGCATTTTCTTCTCCGGAAGAATATGCGCTGCCGCATCCTCATGCGCATACCGCTATTTTTTCTCCCAATGAAAAATATCTTTTTGTTACTGATTTGGGAAGAGACCGTATCTATCAATTCGATGTTGCGGATGGAAGAAGAAAGATTTATTTGAATCAGGAGAAAGATCACACCGTTCTTTTGAAAGCAGGTTCGGGTCCGCGTCATCTGGTTTTTCATCCCAATGGTTGCTTTTTGTACAGCATCAACGAACTGTCGGGAACGATTGCAGTGTTTGCTTACCGAGATGGGATTCAACACCTTGTTCAGTACGTCGATTCCGATACCGCTTCGAGGGCGGGACAAAAAGCAAGCGCTGATATTCATCTCACTCCTGACGGTAAATTTCTGTATGCATCCAACCGTTCGGAAGCCAACGAATTGGCTATTTTCTCCGTTAATTCCAACGATGGTCAATTAACGAATATAGGATATCAGGAAACGGGCATTCATCCGCGCAACTTTATTATCTCGCCCAATGGTAAATTCTTGCTGTGCGCCAACCGCGACAGTAACAATATTCAAATTTTTGAAATTGATACAAAGAGCGGATTGCTGCACGACACGGGAAAGGCGATTTCTGTCGATAAGCCGGTTTGTCTGAAATGGATTACAAAAGAGGAATTATAAATAATAAATTATTCACTCCAAAAGATGTTGACAGGGAAAAAAATCGTCTTGGGAATTACAGGCAGTATAGCCGCTTACAAAGCGGCTTATCTTTGCCGTGCATTGATAAAGAAAGGAGCTGAAGTTCAGGTTGTAATAACGCCAGCGGGAAAAGAATTCATTACGCCGGTCACCTTGTCGGCTTTGACGCAGAAACCGGTAGTGAGCGAGTTTTTCACCGCCAACGACGGAAGCTGGCACAGTCATGTCGATTTGGGGTTATGGGCCGATTTGATGTTGATCGTTCCGGCTACGGCAAGTACGATTGGTAAAATGGCGAATGGCATTGCCGACAATATGCTTGTTACGACTTACTTGTCGATGAAAGCGCCGGTCTTTGTTGCGCCGGCTATGGATTTGGATATGTATGCGCATCCGTCGACCCAGCAGAATTTGGAAAAACTAAAATCGTTTGGAAATCAGATTATTGAACCGACAGTCGGTCCTTTGGCAAGTAATCTGGAAGGAAAAGGCCGAATGGAGGAACCGGATAGGATAGTGGAAGTCCTTGAAGCTTTTTTTGAAAAAAAAGGAGAGTTGATTTCTAAAAAAATATTAATAACGGCAGGTCCTACGTATGAAAAGATCGATCCGGTACGTTATATCAGTAATTATTCTTCTGGTAAAATGGGCTTTGCCCTGGCGGAAGAATGTGCGTCGAGAGGAGCGGACGTTTTTTTGATCAGCGGTCCGGTACAATTGCAAACGGTTCATCCGCACATCCAGCGAATCAACGTCGAATCGGCGGAAGAAATGTATCGAGCGGCTTTGGATTATTTTCCAAAAATGGATTTAGCGATTCTTTGTGCAGCCGTAGCGGATTATAAGCCAGTCCATTGTGCAGAGCGCAAAATAAAACGCGAAGCCGGCGAAAATTTAACCTTGGAACTTGTTCCCAATCCAGATATTGCGGCGGCTTTGGGAAACAACAAAACGGATCGCCAGCGAGTGGTTGGTTTTGCATTGGAAACCGATGATGAGATAGCGCATGCAAGCGAAAAATTACAAAAGAAAAAACTGGATTTCATTGTGTTGAATTCCTTGCGAGAACCGGGAGCCGGCTTTCAGGGAGATACTAACAAAATAACGATAATCAATTCGAAAGGAATGATCAAAAATTTTCCCTTGAAATCGAAAAAAGCAGTTGCCGCTGATATTATGGACACGCTAAGAAACGAAGGGTATGCTTATTAAAAATCGTATAATCAATAAATTTGTCGGCTTGCTGATCTTGTTTTTTACAGGAACAGCCAGTTTGCAAGCGCAGGAATTGAACGCTCGCGTGACGGTCAACAGCGATCGGATACAAAGCACGAATAAAGATATTTTCACTTCGATGGAACGGGCCTTGAATCAATTTGTCAATGGAGCGCAATGGAGTGCGGCTGCGTTTTCTTCCGGCGAACGAATTGAATGCACTTTTTCTCTGACGATACTCGAACAGTTATCGGACAATGTCTTCCGAGCGGAATTATTTGTTCAGTCGCGCCGACCGGTTTACAATTCTTCCTACACGACTTCCTCGCTCAATTACAGAGACGTGAATATCGAATTTGAATATACGGAAAACGCTGTGTTTCAGATACCGCAAAACACGTTGGACAACAATTTGGAAGCTGTTTTCGCCTTTTATGCTTATATGATTTTAGCTTTGGATTTCGATAGTTTCTCCGTTTTGGGGGGCAGCGCTTTTTACCGGCAGGCGCAGTCGATTGCCGCTTTGGCGCAATCGTATTCTAGCTGGAATGGATGGTCGGCATTTGACAATAGAAAGAGTCGCGGAGCGATCGTCAATGCTTTTTTGGACGAAACTTTGCAAGGATATCGCAATTTGTGGTACACGTATCACCGGAAGGGATTGGACGAAATGGCCGCGAATGCCGATCGGGGGCGGACAACCATTTTGAACGCTTTGTCCGCTTTGAAAGATATACGCCAAATACGTTCTTCCGACGTGTTGCTGCAAATGTTTGCCGATTCTAAATTAGACGAAATTGTGTCGATTGCCGACAAAGCAACCAAGGAAGAAAAAAAAGAATTATACGACCTGCTTCGCAATCTTTTTCCCAGCATGTCGAATCAATTGGAATCATTGAAAAAATAATATATTCGCCAAAATGCTTAAAAGTCTGTCTATTCGAAATTATGCTTTAATCTCTGCCTTAGAGATTGACTTTTCAACGGGTTTTTCGGTGGTTACTGGAGAAACGGGAGCAGGGAAATCCATTATTTTAGGCGCTTTATCCTTGATTTTAGGTCAACGTGCAGACGCCAAATCCGTCCGGCAGGGAGAAGATAAATGTTGCATTGAAGGATGTTTCGATATTTCGTCTTATTCGCTGGAACCTCTTTTTCAGAAAAAAGAATGGGAATACGATGCCCAAAATTGCATCTTGAGAAGGGAAATCTGGAATTCGGGCAAATCGCGGGCTTTTATCAACGACACTCCGGTTGGTCTCAACGACCTGAAAGAATTAGGCTCTTTTTTGATTGATATTCATTCGCAACATCAGAATTTATTGTTGGGCGACGACCGGTTTCAATTGCAAGTCTTGGATACATTGGCCGGCAACCACAAAATACGAATGGAATTTAAATCGGCTTACCGGCGCTTTTTGTCGATTCGCTCCCAATGGCAGGAATTATGCGAAAAGGTAAAGACGCTGGCTTCCGAACAGGATTATTTGCGTTTTCAACTTCAACAATTAGAAGACGCTCGATTGAAACCGCAGGAACAGTCTGCATTGGAAGAAGAATTGTCCTTGCTTTCCCATGTCGAAGAAATCAAAAACGGGTTGTATGTTCTGGAACATTTGTTGTCGGACGAAGACAAGGGGATTGTGATTTCCCTGAAAGAATCGCTTCAACTCGCTCAATCGTTATGCAAAATATATTCCCCTGCATCTGAAATGCGCGACAGATTGCAAGTCGCTTACTTCGATTTGAAAGATTTGTTGCCGGATATTTCTGGACAGCAGGAAAAATTGGAATTCGATCCGGAACGATTGCAATGGATAAACGATCGGCTGGATTTGCTTTATTCCTTGCAACAAAAACACAAAACCGATTCAGTGGAAGGCCTGATTGCATTGCAAAATCAATGGAGCGCGCAGTTGCAAACAATCGAAGGCTATGACGAAAAAATAATGGACTTGAAAAAACAAATGGATGCGGCTCGTGAATTAGTTCTTTCTCTTTCCGATCAGTTGTCGGCTACGCGCAAGGAATCCGCCGCTCGGTTGGAAAAGCAATTGACGGAAAAAGTAAGCGTTTTGGGCATGCCTTACATTCGGTTTCAATGCCAAATGAGCAAAAAAGAATTTCCCGATTCCGAAGGTTCGGACGAAATCTGTTTTCTTTTTTCAGCCAATAAAAACGGCGAATTGAAAGCGGTGGCACAAACGGCTTCCGGAGGTGAAATTTCCCGTTTGATGTTGGGAATCAAAGCTTTGATTGCCGGAGCAAGCGCTTTGCCCACCATCATTTTCGATGAAATAGATACAGGCGTTTCAGGTGAAATGGCCGACAAGATGGGCGATATCATGCGTCAAATGAGCGAAACAATGCAAGTAATCGCCATTACTCATCTTCCGCAGATTGCGGCCAAAGGCGATTCTCAGTGGCTGGTTTATAAAAAAGAAAACAATCAGGGGACGGAAACGCACATCCGTCGATTGTCGGAAGAAGAGCGAGTGAAAGAAATCGGGCAAATGTTGAGCGGTTCGGAATTAACGAGCGCCGCGCTCGAAAATGCTAAACAATTATTAAAACGTGAAAGAAAGTGAAATGATCTTCGGCATTCGTGCCGTAATTGAAGCCGTACAGGCGGGAAAAGATATAGATAAAATTTTGATGCGAAGAGATTTGCAAGGCGATTTGTCGCGCGAATTATTTCAGATGCTAAAAACGGCTCAAGTTCCGGTACAACGGGTTCCCAAAGAAAAATTAGACCGTTTGACGCGCAAAAATCATCAGGGAACGATTGCTTTTATCTCGGCAATCGCCTATCAACGATTGGAAGACATCGTTCCGTTCTTGTATGAAGAAGGAAAAAATCCGTTTATCGTGCTGTTGGATGGAGTGACCGACGTCCGCAATTTCGGAGCGATCGCTCGGTCGTGCGAATGCGCAGGAGTCGACGCATTGGTTATTCCCATGCACAACAGTGTTTCGGTCAATGCCGACGCCATCAAAACTTCGGCAGGCGCTTTGCTTTCGTTGGCGGTATGCAAAGAATCGACAATCACTGAAGCCATCCGTTTTTTACAACACAGCGGGTACAAAGTTTTTGCCGCAACCGAAAAAGCGGAAACCGAATATACGCAAGCCGATTATTCAATTCCGTTAGCTTTAATTATGGGTGGCGAAGACCGGGGAATCTCGATCGACAACCTCCGCATTTGCGACGAACGAGTGAAGATTCCGGTCAAGGGAACGATCGCTTCGCTGAATGTATCGGCTGCCGCTGCCGTTTTCATGTATGAAGTAGCACGCCAGCGCAAGGGGTAATTCTTTTATTTATACAACATGAAACAAGGGATACAACACGGTTCGTCGTTTATTGTAGGATTTATCCTTTTGCAGTTTGCGGCTTGTTCCGGTTATTCGCCCAAGCCTCTGGCATATTTTCGCATCGACATTCCTGAACCGGAATACCAGGAAGTAGATTCTTTTCATCATTTTGCATTCGAACTTTCCAATCAGGCTCTGATCACCCAGGCGGCTCCGGCTAAAGAGGGAGAATTCTTCAATATTTCTTATCCCCGTTTGAATGCAACTATTTATTGCAGTTTTATTCCTTTAAAAAAAGATAATTTGGCGCAACTTTCTGAAGAAAGTCGTAAATTTGTCTACCTTCATACAATCAAAGCGGACGACATTCAAAACCAATTCTTTGAATATGCCGAACAGAATGTATACGGACTTGTTTACAGGATCGAGGGCAATGTAGCGTCGCCGATCCAGTTTGTATTGACCGACAGTATCCGCTCTTTTTTCAGAGGAGCTTTATATTTTGATAATCCGCCCAATCAGGATTCGATAGCTCCTGTTTTAGAATATATAAACAACGATATTCAGGTTCTAATAGAAAGTTTTCGATGGAAGAAGCAAAACAAAAGATAGAAAATTTAAGGAAAGAAATAGAAAATTGGAATTACCAATATTATGTGCTTGCCCAGCCGGTGATCAGCGATTTTGAATACGACCAAAAGTTGAAAGAACTGGAACAATGGGAAGCGGAATATCCTGAATATTACGATCCCAATTCGCCTTCCCAACGAGTAGGAAGCGATATTAACAAAAATTTCGTTCAGGTTGAGCATACTTATCCCATGCTTTCGCTCTCCAATACGTATTCGGAAGAAGAAGTAACCGATTTTTACAATCGGGTGAAAAAAACGTTGAATGAAGATTTTGAAATCGTTTGCGAATTGAAATACGATGGAGCGTCCATTTCGTTGATTTACGAAAATGGTTCTTTGAAACGTGCTGTCACGCGGGGCGATGGACTGCGCGGCGACGATGTGACGAGCAACGTTCGTACCATTCAAAGCATTCCGTTGCGGCTGCAAGGGAACGATTATCCTAACTTTTTCGAAATCAGAGGCGAAATATTATTGCCGTGGGCTGTTTTCGGCCGTTTAAATGAAGAACGGATAGCCGCTGGCGAAACGCCTTTTGCGAATCCAAGAAATGCGGCTGCCGGAACATTGAAAACGCAGAATCCGCAAATTGTGGCGCAACGAAAATTGGATTCTTACCTTTACGCGCTGTTGGGTGAAAATCTGCCGTACAATAGTCATTACGAAAATATGGAAACAGCCCGCAAATGGGGGTTCAAAGTTTCCAATGCCGTCAAGAAATGTACCGTTTTGCAAGAAGTGTTCGAATTTATTGCCTATTGGGAAGTCGAACGCAAAAATCTGCCTATCGCTACGGATGGAATTGTTCTGAAAATTAATTCGTTGCGGCAACAAGCGAACCTTGGATCGACAGCCAAATCTCCTCGCTGGTCGATTGCCTATAAATTTCAAGCTGAATCGGCCGAAACAAAGTTGATTTCGGTTGATTTTCAGGTGGGGCGCACAGGGACGATTACGCCGGTGGCCAACCTCGAGCCCGTCTTACTGTCCGGAACTATCGTAAAAAGGGCTTCACTGCATAACGAAGACATTATCAATAAGTTCGATGTGCATATAGGCGATCTATGCTATGTGGAAAAAGGCGGTGAAATCATTCCCAAAATAACGGGAGTAAATAAAGAAGTCCGTATCCATATCGGTGAAAAAGTACGTTTTGTTCGGTATTGTCCGGCTTGCGGAACCCAATTAGTTCGTCCGAAAGGAGAAGCGGCTCATTATTGTCCCAACCATTCGAGTTGTCCTCCTCAAATCAAAGGGATGATCGAACACTTTGTCAGTCGGAAAGCAATGAATATCAACGCAGGAGAGGAAACCATCCAGCTATTCTACGACGAGGGATTGATCAAAAATGTAGCCGACTTGTATGAAATTCGGAGAGAAGACATTTTGCGATTGGAACGCTGGAAAGAAAAAAGCGCGAACAATTTTCTGGTTAGTTTGGAAGCTTCCAAAAAAGTTTCGTTCGATCGAGTGTTGTATGCTTTGGGCATCCGTTTCGTTGGCGAAACCGTAACCAAACGCTTGGTTAAAGCTTTCCCCGATATCGACCGTTTGATGAACGCAACCTACGAACAACTAATTGCTGTGGACGATATAGGAGAAGTCATTGCACAGAGCGTTCGGGATTATTTTTCTACCGAATCCAATTGCGAATTGATCCGGCGTCTGAGATCATACGGCATCCAAATGGCTACAGAAGAAGAACTCTTGACCGAGAAAACAGATATTCTGAAAGGCAAAACATTTGTTATTAGCGGCGTTTTTTCGGAACACTCCCGTGACGAGTACAAAGACTTGATCGAAAAAAATGGCGGTAAAAATACCGGTTCGATCTCTGCTAAAACCGATTTTGTCCTGGCTGGCGAAAATATGGGACCCGCTAAATTGGAAAAAGCTCAAAAGCTCGGCATTAAGATAATAAACGAACGCGAATTTCTGGCAATGATTTAAAAAACCGCTGAATTATGTATAAATACATCCTGAAACGAAAGATAAAAAAATATGTTACGCATGACTTTCGAGAAAAATCTTACCTGAATTTGAAAGATATTCACTCCATTTTGGTTCTGTTTGATACGGCTGCTTATGGGGAGGCGGACACTTTCGTGGAAAAGTTGAAAAAATTAGGAAAACAAGTAACGGTTTATGCCTACCAAAACAAAAAAGACAAAACCCATTATTCGAAAACGTCCTACAACATCATTACCGGCAAAGAAGTAGAAAGTTTATTTAAGAATCCCATGGAAAAAATTGCAAAGGAATTGGCCGAAAAAAAATTCGATGCCGTGATCGACTTAAACATTCAGTCGATCCTTCCCATGGAATACTTATTGGTTCGTTCTCAAGCTCCTATCAAAACAGGGTTACGGAAAGCCGATCGTCCGCCGCTTCACGATTTTTCTGTGATCAACCTGCCTGACAAAGGTGAAGAAGGACTGAATGTGAGAGAATTAGCTAAACAAATTATTTATTACCTCCACATGATTCGTTCTAAATCGTGAGAAAAGGAATCAAACATTTAAAAGGCTTACACAAGGTTTATCAAACTTCAAAATTGGCTCAGGAGAGTAAATAGAAATTAGTCCTCGTCGCAAAACATACAAAATAGGGACAACGGAAACGAATTTTACGGGGATTTCTAAGTAAAAATATCGTCAAAAAAATAGTAAAAGAATATTTTTTTACTATTTTTTGTGTTCGGGCAAGGATATAGTTCATAGACATCATGCCTTGGAGCGCAGAAATTACCCTCGCAAATTAAATCATATTATATTTATTATCAATAGATTACGAATTAATTTTGCAAAGACAGACTCCGTAAATTCACACAGCAATTGCATTTTACTAACCTTAGGTTTCAACCTCATTATAGTAAATGGTATAAAATATCTAATATATTATACTATTAATAGGTAAAAATATCGAATATTTTAACCTATTAGAAATGAATTAGTTTGATATATTTTGACTAAATTTGCATCATAAATTAATTAATTATGAAACGAAATTTGTTTGAAACCTTAATATCTCACTTGGAGAAAAAAGAATTGTCAATATTAGTCGGTGCACGACAAACCGGAAAAACGACTCTCTTGCGCCAAGTAGAAAACTTCTGTAAGGGAAAAAATATTCCAAGTGTTTTTATGAACTTGGAAAATAAAAATCTGTTGTCGGAATTAAACAAAAGTCCATTGAATATTCTGAATTTTTTGCCTGTAACCGAGAAGCGGGTAGTCGTATTGATTGATGAAATTCAATATTTGGAAGATTCTTCCAATTTTCTAAAATTGTTGCATGATGAACATGCAAAAAACATAAAGATTGTAGCGACAGGAAGTAATGCTTTTTATGTTGATAAAACATTTAAAGATTCGTTAGTCGGAAGAAAGCGATTATTTCATTTGTTTACTTGTTCGTTTGATGAATATTTGAAGTTGAGAGACAGAGAGGAATTATACGACGAATTAAAACGCATTCGAGCCAATCCGTTGGCAAAAACGGCAAAAATAGAAACCCTACAACAGGAATGGAACAACTATATGCTGTATGGAGGGTATCCGGCTGTTGTAAAAGAACCTGACGGAGAGGAAAAGATTGCATACTTAAAGGAAATTCGCGATTCTTTTGTAAAAAGGGATATCTTGGAATCGGGCGTGCAAAATGAAATTGCGTTTTACAATCTTTTTCGTACCTTGGCCGCTCAAACAGGAAAGTTAATCAATGTAAATGAATTGTCGAGCAGCCTTAAAATTAAAAACGAAACGGTAAACCACTATTTATATGTTTTGCAGAAATGTTTTCACATTGCATTGATCCGCCCTTTTTTCAAAAATTTACGGAAAGAATTAACGAAAATGCCGAAAGCATACTTCTTAGATAGTGGATTGCGTAATTGCTTAATCAATAATTTTGACCCACTGGCTTTTCGTACGGATAAAAATGAACTTTGGGAAAATATGTATTTTCGGTTATTAGTAGAGAAATATGACCTGTATGATATTTCTTTCTGGCGTACAACGGAAGGAAATGAAGTGGATTTTGTTTTGAATCGCATGAAGGATACTTTTGCCGTTGGAGTAAAATTTGAAAAAAAAGCGATTAAGGAAAGCAAGTATAAAATGTTTAGAAGCGCTTATCCAGAGATTCCCCTCAAGTTTGTGTGGATAGAACCTTTTGATGAAAATTTTTTCAGACTATAGACCTACGAAATAGATTTGCAACGGATAATCATTTTCATTTTGTTGTCTGAGATAAAAAAGGTAAATTCACAACTATTTTAATGGCTATTAATTAAGAGCAATTAAATTACCTGTACATGAAATTTGGCGATATTTTAAAAAGTATGCGGATATAGAAATTTGAAATTTTTTTATTAACCTTATTTCTAAAAAATAAATTTATATTTTTCACATTCCACCTGCGACGATTCAGTAATAATGCAATAGCCGTATAAATTTTGATAATTTGTCGTATCTTTGTTGTATAATAAATTGGTTGAATAGATGAATTTCAGAGCCTCATTTTGCGACCCGTTCAAATCCGACATTATTGAAATCGGAAGTATTGAACAAGGAAAAATCATGGAACTATTTGAAAAAATTCCGTGGTCGGAGTATTTAACAAAAATGCAAACGGCCAAAGAAAGCGAGATTCATTATTCGCCTTCGCTGGAAATTGAAAATAGCGATAACCGAAATGGGTTATCCGTTTCCGTTATTGACGGTTGGAAATGGTATATTTTTTATAAGAGGCCAAAACTCGTCAAGAGATTTTTTGGACTGATAGAGAAAATGGATAACAACTATTTGACTGAAATACACGAACAGACAGAAAATGATGTGAGAGACTGTCTGGAAGCCTTAATGAAAAATGACTTATCGTTTTTAGAAAATAAAATCAAATAATAAAGGAAAACATACATTTGTGATATAAACCAATGGACAAAAAAGTAAAAAGAAAAATGGCGAATCCACAGATAAAATGTACCTTTATTTTTATCTTGTTGGGCGCTTTCCTATGGATAAGTTGCAGAGAAATCAACACAACAAATCCCCAAAAAGCATTTAAATACTGGACAGGCGCCATTCCGCCTGCTGATTTTGAATTTTTTGAGGGGCAATATTGGCAGTCTGCTCATATAACGAAGGAATATATTTTGTATCTAAAGTTTAAGCCAACAAAAATTTGGTGGAACAAGTTTTTGGAACTAAACAATATCCTTGAAGATAAAAATGAATGGATCATTCCAACGGACGCCCCCGACTGGTTTCGTCCTTCAGACAACGTTGTCCGATATCGTATCAATAATGATTTCGATCAAGGATCGCGGTATTTTATCGACACATTAACAGGAATCTGCTCTGTTTATGAAATTCAACTTTAAACCTTATTTTTATAAATAAATCGTTATGATGCATCGTAAGATTATAATTTTTCTTTTTTTGTTTATTGCATTCAATCAAATGGAAGGACAAATTCAAATTGCTTCAAAAGATTATTGTCCAATTGAAATACGACAGAATAATAATAAATATCAAATTCTTACCTGTTCGGGAAAAGTAATATTAAATGACATTGATAGTATAGGAAGATTGTTCAATTGGTATTGGTTAGTTAAATCAAACAATAAATATGGAATTTATGATGCTTCAGGGGAAAAAATTCTGGATATAATTTATGATGAAATAACTTTTCCGGGGAGCATCTGGGTTCTCAATGCGGAGTTTACAGTAAGAAAGGGGAATAAATATGGGATATACAATGGGAAAGGAGCTGCAACCGTACCGATTGCTTATGATGAAATAAAGTTTAAACAAGGTGTTTTTGTGTTGTTGAAAGAGAATAAAGAGTATTTTTTGATTAACAATATTGTTGTTAAAGATAAAATTCTTTTGGATAAAACTTTTCGTGTATTGGGTGATTTTCCTTCGGATAACACGACCTTTTATGTTTTTCAAAAAGACAATAAGCAAGGAATATTAGATGAAAATGGCGCCGTATTTTTGGATCCCCGATACGATGATATTGTACCGAAAAGGGTAATGATTGATGGATCGGCTAAGAATTTCTTATTTGTTAAAACGAATAATAAATGGGGAATGATAGATATGAATGATTCTATGATTGTCCCTATCCAATATGAATCGATTGAATTGGTAAATCCCGACTATTTAACTGTGGAGATGGATGGATTGAAACAATTTTATGACCTGAAAAATCGGCGATTGATTACGGATTATAATTTTGAGAGGCATGTCGGTTTAGACAAATTTTCAAGAATTGAAAAAAATGGAATGCAAACCTTGATTGATAATCAAACGATGCAGTTGGTATTCCCTTTTAAATACGAAGATATTTCGTATAATGAAAAAAGTAATAATTTTACGGTTAAACTCAATAACAAATACGGTATTATTGACTTTGACGAAAAAATCATTGTCCCTATAATATACGATAATTTTTGGGAGATACCGAACGGAAATAATACAAATTCGCAATGATTAATTTATTATCGAATGAAAATTGAACATATTGCTATTTGGACAAAGGATTTAGAAAGACTAAGAGACTATTATGTGCGGTTTTTCAATGGAAAGTCCAATCAAAAATATCTAAATCCAAAGACACAATTTGAGAGCTATTTTATTTCGTTTGAATCTGGTTGCAGATTGGAACTGACGACCATTCCAGAACTGGAAGAAAGGAGCAATAATAAACTTAATTATAAAGGAATTGCACATTTTGCATTTGAGGTCAAATCAAAGCTTGAAGTAGATGCTAAAGCGAAAGAATTAAAAAATGCAGGTTTTCCAATTGTAAAAGGACCGAGAATTACAGGCGATGGATACTACGAATTTGAAACAATAGATATCGACGGAAATAGAATTGAAGTGATGGCAAAGAATCCTTTTTGCAATCAGGCTATGTGAAAAAATTGTATCTTTGCGCATATATCAACAAATAATGTAAAAATGGCTCACAATCATGGACACGATCATTTTCACGGCGAAAGCAGTAATATCAGCGTCGCTTTTTTCTTGAATCTGTCATTTACTATAATTGAACTTGTTGGCGGAATTTTTACGAATAGCATCGCCATCATTTCGGATGCCGTTCACGACTTCGGCGACAGCTTATCCCTCGCGCTTGCTTGGTATTTTCAAAAATTGTCAAAAAAAGGAAGCACCAAAAAATATTCGTACGGTTATAAGCGTTTTTCACTTTTGGGCGCTATTATCAATTCGATTGTCTTGGTTGTTGGAAGCGTTTTTATTTTAACAGAGGCAATTCCTCGATTGTTTTCGCCGCAAGAAACCAATTCAAAAGGGATGTTTCTATTGGCAGTGGTAGGGATTACTATTAATGGCATAGCAGCATTACGTATGCGTAAGGCGAGTTCAATCAATGAACGGGTTGTTTCCTTGCATTTGCTTGAGGACGTATTGGGATGGGCGGCTGTTTTGGCGGGTTCTGCTATTATGTATTTTACCAATTTAACCGTTATCGACCCAATTCTTTCGGTAGGCATTGCTTGTTTTGTGCTATTCAATGTTTTTAAAAACATTAAGCAAACATTACCTATTTTATTGCAAGGCACGCCTGTCGATATTGAACAGGAACATATTATTGGAGAACTAAAAAAAATAGAAAATATTTCCAATATCCATGATTTGCATATATGGTCTTTGGATGAAGGATACAATATTCTTACGGCTCATGTAACGCTCAAAGAATCGATGCCCATGAAAAAATTGATTGAATTAAAAGCGGTCATACGGTCTGTTTTACAAGAAGAAAAAATCCAACATGCCACAATAGAATTTGAAATACCCAATGAAAAATGTGTTTTTGAAAATTGCGTATAAATATCATGAGTGGTTGGAACAAATGGAGCAGAATGAGAACAATCAGACGATCTTGATTACCGGCGCAGCTGGAAATTTAGGCGGATTATTGGCTAATTATTTGAAAAATAGAAAATTACACTTGCTCGTACACAAAAAAGAAGTTGCAGAGGAGTTGAAAAATCGTTCCAATATCCAAATATTCAAAGCCGATTTGGCGCAAATGGAAACTTTGTACTCTGCAATGGAAGGGGTAACGACGGTTGTGCATTTTGCAGGGGTATTGTTTAAATCCCGCCCCGAAAAATTTCTTCCGTTTACGAATACTTTTTATTTCAATAATTTGCTCGATGTTGCTATCGAACAAAGAGTGCAAAGGGTCATTCTCATCAGCTTTCCGCATGTGGAAGGTGAAACGACGCCGCAAAATCCCGCAACGGGACGTTTGGACGGCCAGCCTGTTTCCATTCACGCAGCCACACGTTTGCAGGAAGAAAAAGATTTATTTCGTAAATGCGCCGCAGCCAGTATAGACGCGGTGTCGTTACTGGTCGGAATGGTTTATGGCAAAGGTATTTTAATGATTGATGCGGCCGAATGGTTTGGAAAACATTATTTATTGGGCATTTGGAAAAAACCAATGTACATTCACCTGATTTCCAAAGATGATTTCTTGGCGGCAACCACAGCGGCCATTGATAAAGAAAATATACGAGGCATCTATCACATTGGAGATGAAGGAATTCAGACGCTTCAGGAATTCTTAGATAAAGTAGCCCGATACAAACATTATCACAGGCCCTGGCGAATGCCAATAGGGATGATCCTGGCTGCTGCACGAGGATTTGAACTGTTTTCGATGCTGTTCAATACGCGAAGTCATTTGACGAAAGATTTTGTTACTATAGGGCAGATTTCTTATTATGGCGATACGACACGCATGAGGAACGATTTGTTGCCAAAATTAAAATATACGACTTTTGAAGAGGGACTCGAAACTTTTTAAATCTTTACGAACTGTTGCGATCCTGTCGAAAGTAACCGACACTGAAATAGAAAAGGAGAGGAATGAATAAACAAATATTTAAACATTTAAAAAATAAAAAATATGAATAAATGGGTGATATTAGCGTTAACAATTGTAATTATAGTTAGTTGTGGGAACAGCAACAGTTCAAAAAATTTTTCTTCTGATCGTACTGCAAATGAAAAGTTGTCTGAATCGCAAACGGAAGAGTATAGTGAAGATGAAGACGAAGATGAAGACGAAAATGATGAAGATGAAGAAGAAGATGATGATGAAGTAACTGCAACAATCAATGTGGAAACAACATCAAAAAATCCGAATGATTTGGTGCGTTCAGACGAAATCATTTTTGATAGATTCTTCGGCGATTTAAATAAAGACGGGGAAGACGACTGTGTAATCATCACAAAACAAACGAAAAAGAGTGCGTTTGTTACCGACGAGAATCGCGGAAAATTAGACCGCAATAGACGCGGAATTTTAATTGCTTTCAAAGAAGGGGAATATTACAATACGTTTTTGGCCATTCCCGATTGCTTTTCGTCTGAAAATGAAGACGGTGGCGTTTACTTTCCGCCCGAATTATCGTTTGAAATCAACAGAGGCAATTTAACTATTCATTACGGACATGGTCGATATGGATGGTGGCAATATGTTTTTCGTTATCAAAACAACAACTTTGAGTTGATTGGCTACGATCAAGCAGATATGTATGGTCCCGTGTTGCGCGAAAGCGTGAGTATCAATTTCTTAACAAAAAAGAAACAGACGCGGACCAATACAAATCCTAACGACCATGACAGTAACGAAATAATAAAAGAAACTTGGCAACGCATTGATCTGGTTAATGGACTTGTAAGATTAACAGACATAGAAGATTTTGACAATTTTAATGTTAGCAGTTGTTACTCTATAGCGCAATAACATGGATTATGATAAGAACGCAGATAAATAGTACAAAAGGAACAAGATCGGCAGAGATAATGAAATAATGATCTTTTTGCTAAAAAAAATCAAAAAAAAACAGTAAATTTGCAGTGACCATTCAAAATTTATGTAAACCTGAAATGACGCATGGCTTTTTATAAAATTGCCAAAAACCAAAATTATAGAAATTAGCGAGTTATGACCTTTAGAGAATATATATATAAAACTATTGCCGACTCTTTAAGCAATGTTGCAAAAGGACTTTTTGTTTATTCCGAATCCGTAGGCTATGGAAGCAATGCGATCCTTGAAAAACCGCTTGTGGTTTCTGCTCATTGCAAGGACGGCGATTATATTTATCCCGTCAAGAAAACCGGCTTATCAAAAATCAAAGTCTAATATTAATTTTTTAATTTTTTTATCTGATGAAAACCGTAATTGTAACACTCGCGCTATTTTGCGCTTTGTTTTGTTCTGTGAACACCGCTTCTGCAAGGGGCATTATCGTCTATAGTAACGGCGAAAAAATAGAAGTCGTAAAGAATCTTCCTGATGATGCACTCGTCAACAATGAACACGTCAATCTGGGTGTAATGTACAAGCAGTTTTCCATTTTTTGGATTCCGATGTGGAACTATGGAAAAACTAAATTTGTTTTGATAGATGATGCAAAAAAAACATATTACGACCTCACGTCCGAAGAGGTCGAAATGTTGAAAAACGATTTTAATGTAGATATTCCTTCTGTTCCGACTATTGGCTTTTGGAACAAAATAGGTGGAAAAATCATTTGGGGCGCTGTGATTTTGGCTGTGATTATCACTGCGTGGACATCTCGAAAGGATGACAAAGAAGCAGAAATTCCAAAATAAAAAAATAGCAGCTGCATTAAAAGTTTTTTGAATGCAGATAATGCGAATAATACAGATGGATGCGGATTTTCGATGGCTGATAGTTTTTTTTTGTTCATCTTTTACCGAAGAAAATCCGCATCGTCTGTTTCATCCGCGTTCCTTTAAAGGCCGCCAATAGATACGATCATAGACAGAATTTAGGAAAAAATGACTACTTTTGCAATTGTTATAGAACTTTATCAAAAATCGAAACGTTATTTAGTATAATAAACGTCATTATTATTTACTGATAAGTTTTAATATTTATATTTATTCAATTGATTATCATTATTTTAAATTTATAAGTATACATTTATTTG
>JGI24699J35502_11133951_pt1 | contig 20959 bp, 14 predicted proteins | sample TergutMp193P4_FD_35502 | JGI IMG/M metagenome (IMG submission 35502)
TACCGTACGCTCAAGCCTGAGCGCGACGGCCTGTTCTGCGAGAAGATCTTCGGGCCCACAAGGGACTGGGAATGCTTCTGCGGGAAGTACAAGAGGGTGCGGTTCAAGGGAATCGTGTGCGAGCGCTGCGGTGTGGAGGTGACCCGCGCCAAGGTACGCCGGGAGCGCATGGGCCACATCGAACTGGCCGCCCCCGTGACGCACATCTGGTACTTCAAGGGTGTGCCCTCCCGGCTCGGCTACCTGCTCGACATCGCCCCGAAAGACCTGGAGAAGGTCATCTACTTCGCGGCGTACATGATCACCGAGGTGGATGAGGAGGCGCGTCACCGCGACCTCACGACCCTGGCGGCACGTGTGGAGACCGAGCGCAAGCAGATCGAGAACAAGCGTGACGCGGACGTCAACGCAAGGTTGACGAAGATGGAAGACGACCTGGCGAATCTCGAGGCCGAGGGCGCGAAGTCAGAGACCAAGAAGCGTGTGCGCGACAACGGCGAGAAGGAAGTCAAGTCCATCCGTGAGCGCGCCGACCGTGAACTCAGCCGTCTGCAGGCGGTGTGGGAACGCTTCACCTCCCTTAAGGTCCAGGACCTGGAGGGAGACGAGATCCTCTACCGCGAGATGCGCAACCGTTTCGGGAAGTACTTCAAGGGTTCCATGGGCGCGGAGGCCGTCAAGGCCCGGTTGGCCAGCTTCGACCTGGAAGGCGAGGCTGAAAAGCTGAAGGAGATCATCACCACCGGAAAGGGCCAGCGCAAGACGCGGGCGCTCAAGAGGCTGAAGGTCGTCTCCGCGTTCCTGACGACGAACAATTCCCCGTTGGGCATGGTGCTCGACGCGGTCCCGGTCATCCCCCCGGATCTGCGCCCGATGGTACAGCTGGACGGCGGGCGTTTCGCCACCTCCGACCTCAACGACCTCTACCGTCGTGTGATCAACAGGAACAACCGCTTGAAGAGACTGCTGGACCTGGGCGCCCCCGAGATCATCGTCAACAACGAGAAGCGCATGCTCCAAGAAGCTGTGGACTCGCTGTTCGACAACGGGCGTCGCGGACGTCCGGTGACAGGGCCGGGCAACCGTCCGCTGAAGTCCATCTCCGACATGCTCAAGGGCAAGCAGGGCCGGTTCCGCCAGAACCTCTTAGGCAAGCGCGTGGACTACTCGGGCCGTTCCGTGATCGTGGTCGGCCCCCAGTTGAAGCTCCACCAGTGCGGCGTGCCGAAGACCATGGCGCTGGAGCTGTTCAAGCCCTTCGTGATGAAGAGGCTGGACGATCTCAACCACGCCCAGAACGTGAAGGCCGCCAAGAGGCTGGTCGAACGGCAGAAGCCCGTGGTGTGGGACGTGCTCGAAGAGGTCATCGTGGAACATCCGGTGTTGCTCAACCGTGCGCCCACCCTGCACCGGTTGGGCATCCAGGCTTTCGAGCCCCAACTGATCGAGGGCAAGGCCATCCAGCTTCACCCGCTGGTGTGCACCGCCTTCAACGCCGACTTCGACGGTGACCAGATGGCCATCCATCTGCCGTTGTCCGCCGAGGCCCAGGCCGAGGCCCGCATCCTGATGCTGTCGACCAACAACATCCTCAAGCCGGCCGACGGGCGTCCTGTGACCATGCCGAACCAGGACATGGTCATCGGCCACTACTTCCTCACCCTGGACCGCCCCGGCGCGGTGGGCGAGGGGCGTGCGTTCGCGTCGATCGCCGAGGCCCAGATGGCCTTCGACCGCCGCGAGATCGTCATCGGGACCCCGATCAAGCTGAGGCTGACCGAGTTCGCGCCCCCCGAGGGTGTGACACCGCGTGAAGACGGTTCCTTCGTCGTGGACACCACCTTGGGCCGGGCCCTGTTCAACCAGGCCCTGCCGAAGGACTACCCGTACGTCAATGAGGTGGTCGGCAAGAAGCAGTCCGGCCAGATCGTCAACAACCTGGCGGAGCGGTACTCCAAGAACGAGGTGGCCGCGGCTCTCGACAACTTGAAAGACATTGGTTTCTCGTGGGCCACACGCTCCGGGGTGACAGTGTCCATCTCGGATGTGGAGACACCGCCGTCCAAGCCGGAGATTCTCGCCGGGTACGACGCGAAAGCCGCCAAGATCGACCGGTTGTACGAGCGTGGCGCGGTCACGGAGGACGAACGCCGTCAGGAGCTCATCCAGATCTGGACCGACTGCACCGCCGAGCTGACCGCCGCCATGGAGGCCAACTTCACCAAGGACAACCCGATTTACATGATGGTCCACTCCGGTGCTCGAGGCAACATGACCCAGATGCGCCAGATCGCGGCCATGCGTGGCCTGGTGGCCAACCCGAAGGGTGAGATCATCGCGAGGCCCATCAAGTCCAACTTCCGTGAGGGGCTGTCGGTGCTGGAGTACTTCATCTCCACCCACGGTGGGCGTAAAGGCCAGGCTGACACCGCCCTTCGTACCGCCGACTCCGGATATCTGACCCGTCGGCTGGTCGACGTCTCCCAGGACGTCATCGTACGCGAGGAGGACTGCGGCACCGAGCGGGGCATGGTCAAGACCATCGCCATCGAGAAGGACGGCCATCTGGTTCCCGTCGCCAACATCGAAGCATCGGTGTACTCCCGGATCCTCTCCGAGGACGCGGTGGACGCCAATGGCGAGATCATCGTGGCCGCCGGTTCCGATATCGGGGACGCTGAGACGGATCTGCTGATCGCAGCCAGGATCACCGAGGTGAAAGTACGCTCCGTACTCACCTGCGAGGCGACCTCCGGCACCTGTGCGATGTGCTATGGCCGCTCCCTGGCCACGGGCAAACTCGTGGACGTGGGCGAAGCGGTGGGCATCATCGCGGCCCAGTCCATCGGCGAGCCCGGTACCCAGCTGACCATGCGTACCTTCCACACAGGCGGTGTGGCCGGCGACGACATCACGCAGGGTCTTCCCCGCGTGGTCGAGTTGTTCGAGTCGCGTACACCCAAGGGCAAGGCGCCCATCGCCGGAGCCGCGGGCATCCTGCACTTCGACGACTCGGAGCGCACACGCAAGATCGTGCTGGTCCGCGACGACGGCGAAGAGGATCTGGTCTACCCGGTTCCGCGCCGTGTGCGTCTGGAATGGGAGGACCAGTACGGCCAGGTCCACGCCATCGAGGACGGGATGCACGTCGAGGCTGGCCAGCAGCTGACCGCCGGCACCATCGATCCCCAGGACGTGTTGAGAGTACGCGGCGTGCGCGCCGCCCAGGAGCACCTGGTGGACGAGGTCCAGCGGGTTTACCGTACTCAGGGCGCGCCGATCCACGACAAGCACATCGAGATCATCATTCGTCAGATGCTGCGCAGGATCACGGTCATCGAATCCGGTGACACGGTCTTCCTGCCCGGCGAGCTGATCGACCGTTCCACCTTCGAAGCGGAGAACCGCAGGGTGCTGGCCGAGTCGGGCGCTCCCGCACAGGGCCGCCCGGTGTTGATGGGGATCACGAAAGCCTCCCTGGCCACCGAGTCCTGGCTGTCGGCGGCCTCCTTCCAGGAGACCACCAAGGTGCTCACCGACGCCGCCATCCAGGGCAAGTCCGACACCCTCGTGGGGCTCAAGGAGAATGTCATCCTCGGCAAGCTCATCCCCGCCGGCACGGGCCTCGAGCGGTATCGCAACATCCGTGTCGAGCCGACGCCGGAGGCGAAGGCGAAGGCCTACTCGATGTCCTTCGACACCTATGCCTACGACACAGGGTTCACAGGCGGGTCGGTCTTGCCGATCGAGGACTATGAACTGTAAAGCACTGTAGCCAATCCATCGTCGGCGGATCCACACTGTGGGTCCGCCGATGTGTATTGTGGGCGAAGTCGCTTGTCAGCGGAAGGACAGGGCGGCGAGGGCATGGGCCACGTCCGCCTCGTCGGCGGGATCAAGGCGGCACCATCGTTGTTCGTCCATGGTCAGGTCCGTGAGGAAGACGTAGCGCAGTTGGACGGTGACGATCCAGGAGGCCACCGCCTCGGGAAGCTTGTCGGCGCCCTGTGCGCCGTGTGAGATGTCGCTGGGGTCGATGGGTTCTTCCCGGTGGTCCAGGCGGGATTGGACGTACATCTTCAGGACCCACAGCCGTCGTACGAGGTCCTCGTCGAAGGGGCGGGCGGCGTACCAGGCCAGGTCGTACAGATCGCGTGGCATCCCGGAGGCGGAGAACCGGATCAGCCGGTCGGCGATGTCTTCCTCAGCCCTGATCACAGGTAGGCTGGGCATGGGGAATCCGTAGGACCAGTGGACTTCCACCGGGACCGGGTCGAGAGTCTTCGGCCGCAGGCGCAAAGGGTCGGAGGATATGTCAATGTTCGTTTCCACAACCGGCCATTCGAACGGGGCGCGTATGTGCAGCCGTGCGTGGCGTTCGTCGGCGATCTCGGTTTGGACGTGGAACCCGCCGAGATCGATGTCCGACAGTGCCGCCAGGGTCCAGCCGGCAAGGCCGCCGTCGGGGGTGGAGAATTCCAGATCGGGGGAGAAACGTGCTCTGATGCCGCCGCGGTACTTGCGCAGCGCCGCCGAACCGGACAGGACCAGTCCGCGGGAGAAGAACCCTTGTTTGTGGAGGTAGTTGAGGATCTGGTCCTGTGCGATGTCGACCACTGCCGCGTCTCGTGACGTACGGTCGTCATGGCAGTGCCAGATCACATCATTCTCAGTGAGCATCGTCATCCCTTTCCCCCTCAATGATACGGGCGAATCCCGCCAGCACAAGGGCACTCACCGACCGCGGCAGGGGAAACCCTGAAATAACCCCGCCAGATCTGATGTGCGCTGTCCCAGCATGGTTCCACGATCTAGAATGAGGCCATGACCCAAGATCCTGAATCCTCTTGGCCCCTGACTCAAACCGACCAAGGCTACTTCCCCGGAGTGAATCCGGCCCCCGCGCCTGACAGCAATGTCATGGCGTACCCACCCCCGCAGTACCATCCTGTTCCGCCGCCTTCCGCTCCGAAACCCATGTCTCATGGGATAAGGATCGCCTACCTGGCGATCATCCTCGCGGCGGCCATTCCCCTGACAGCGATCGCCACCTATGACGTGGGATTGATCGGGCTGGCCATCTGCTGGGTCGGGATCGCCTTCGTCGCCGCTGTCGTCTTCCGTAACAAGTGATTCGCCTCAGGGCAGGGGCATGATCCCGTCGTACTCGATTTTCCAGCGGGAATTGAACCCCGGGTGCGCCGGGCCGTCCTCCCACCCGGCGGCCATCAACGCCACAGCAGTGAGCAAACTCCCATTCCCGGGCAGGTACGCGGGCATGTCGGTGCTGTGCCAATTGTGGCCGTTGGCCAGGTAGGTGTTTTTCGACTCGTCCACGAGCAGGGACTGGATCGCCAGATCTGGGCGGCCCACCCGGCATGCGGTCATCGCCATCATGGGATAATCGGATCCCCATGTCGAGCCCCACTCCCATTCCCGGTGGATGTCGGCCAGTGTCGCCTCCATGATCCGCTGGTCGAGTATCCCGGTCTCGGGGGTGAACCCCAATCCTGCGAGCACCGCTGGGTGGTCGGTTCTCATCATCCATGGGGCCATGCCGATTCCCGGATAAATCCCCTTGTAGGGCTGGGGTACGCGCATTCGGCGGGCGATGGCTCTCCACTGGTCGGCCAGTCCTTGCTCACCCATTTTCTCGGCCCAGCCCGCGGCGGTCATCAACCCCCACACCCAGTACACCAGTTCAAAGGTCGGATCACAGATCTGTTGCTTGAGTGAGGCGAAGCATTCTTGTGACGGGACCAGCGGCGGCGGGAAAACCAGGCCCGCAGCCTCACCTGGGGAGTCGATCGGATAGGCGGCCATGAACAAGGCTGTTTGTTTGACCATGGGCCACCACCGGTCGAGGGTGGATGGTTTCTGGCGGGCCCTGCGTACCAATTCGGCGAGGTGGATGGGATGGGGCTGGCCCCATATGAGGAAGGGGGTGAGGGCGTCGGGGGTCTCATGCGCCTCAGGCCCGCACATCGCCGGCCACCGGGCGCCCGGGTACCCCTGCCGCCTGGCGATCTGGGTTGCCGAGGCGAGGGTCGTGTCGTACCACGACAACACGCATTCGACGATTTCCGGCGTGCCCCACAAGGCAAAATGAGCCAGATGCCACCACTGGGTGTCCAGGCGGAACTTACCGCGCGAAGAGTTGGCGAACAATCCTGTTTCGGGCGCGGGCAGCAGCCCCGCCGAATTGATCCGGGTGAGGTAGCGGCTGAGCACCACCCGGCGCTCCAGTTCCAGTGCCTGGGGATGGTCGGAGCCCGCCATTTCGATCGCTCCGGTGTTCCAGTACGCCTCCCAGGCCCTCTTCGTCCGGTTTTTGATCTCGGCCATCGTGGGGGTCAGCCCCGTCCCCGTTCCCGAGGGAAGAGCCCACTCCGCCAGCGTGTCCGGCAGGAACTGGATGACGACTTCGTGGCGTTTCTCGCCGGCCAGATCTATGCGCACCTCGTGGTCGCCCGCCATCCTCACCTTTCCCGACGTCGTCACCAGCACGTCGTACGAGGTGTCGTCCATGGTCCGGGTGATCCGTACCCCGCCCTCCTCGTGGTGCAAAGTGGTCGTGTGCGCCAACGGATGGGCCCAGTCTTGCGCGTTGGAGGGCTGGGTGGACGCATAGGGGAAACTCAGCCGGATCCCCGTGCGGGGGGCGCTGGTCTCGATGCTGATCGCGACAGAATCCGACTCCATGTCCACACAGGTCTGGACGAGATAGAAATCGCGTTCCACCTCGAACTGGGAGACGAGCAACCCCCATTCCAGCAGAAGGTTCTGATCGACCTGGTTCACCTCGGAGATCGTCGTGTCCTCCGGTAGGATCAGCCCGATCCGGCCCAGATCGATCCGGTGGGGATTGGCCCGGAAGTACTCCTGTTGTGCGTTGTTCGGATTCAGATCCATGTACGGGACCGGTCCGGCGGGGGTGTCGTACCGCGTCAGGCAATTCTCAATGTCGTACCCCGCGGTGTCCGGCATGGAATGCCACCCCCAGTGGGCCATCGTCGTCAACAACGTCCCCGCACCCGGGCCGGGGTAGGCTCCGGGGAAGGTCTGTAGCCCCGTCATGTCCACCGCCATGGCAAATTGGCCGTTGCCCACTTGCAGCGGGGAGCGAGGCTCCAGCCCCGACACATGCGGGTGATGCCGGGCCAAAAGAGCTTTTCGATTCACAGCCATAGAGTTATTTTTGCACATTACCCCGTGTTACGTGACCCGCCTGTCGTTGTTGGTGTCAGTGGGTGCGTCGGCGCATGTCGGCGATGGAGACCACGAGGGCGAGCGCGATGAAGCCTGAGGAGATCAGAAGGGAGGAACTGGCGGCGAGGCGGGCGGCTTCAGTGCTGCCCAGAGTCGAGATGTGAGAGGTGAACATCGACAGGTACACGGCCAGCACCATCGCCATCCCCACAGCCGAGCCCGCGCGCTGGCCAACCTGGAGGACGGCGCCGGCCACGGACCCGTACTCGACGGGGACGTCTTGGAAAGTGAGGGCCTGGTTGGGGGAGATGACAGACCCGTTGCCAGCGCCCATGACGAACAGGGCGACGCACAGAGCCCACACGATCGCGGTGGCGGGGGCGAAGCGGATGACCGAAATGACGACGAGCAAACCGACCAGCGTCGTCGTCAACCCGATGACGACGAGCCTGCGTCCCCAGGTGGGGACCAGCCTCCCCGACTGGGCGGAGACGAAACCGGAGGCCACGGCGTACGGGAGTTGGACCATGCCGGTGAGCAGGGCGGAGTGGCCCAGCCCGGACTGGAACATCATGGACAGCACGAGCATCAGGGCTGTGAAACCGGCGAAGTACGCGCAACCCAGGATCGCCCCGTACACGAAAGAGGGATTGCGCAATAGTCCTGGACTGAGGACGGCGGAATGGTACGTGTGTTGGTAGCGCCGTTCCCAGAAGAAGGTGATGGGCAGCAGGATGAACGAGGGGATGAGCCACCCCCAGCGCGCCGGGTCGTGGAAGAATCCGGTGTCGGGGGTCGTGACGAAGGGGGCCATGAAGGTTGCCGTGCCCGCGCCGATGAGGATCAGGCCGATGATGTCCAGCCGTGAGGATCCGACGGGTTTGTCGGCGGGGGGCAGCAGGCGGCGGGCGAGGGGGAGGACCGCCACACAGATCGGCACGTTGATGAAGAAGACCCAGCGCCAGCCGGTCTGGGTGCCGGCAAGGGCGAGGATGACGCCACCGATCACAGGGCCCAGCGCCGTGGAGACCCCGATGGTGGCGCCGAAAAACCCGAAGGCTTTGGCGCGTTCCCTGCCCCGGAACATCTGCTGGATCATGCCGGAGACTTGTGGGTTGCTCATCCCGGCGAACGCGCCCTGAAGAAGGCGGGAGACGGCCAATTGTGTGTCGGTTTGGCTCAGCCCCGCTGCGAGGCTCATCAACGCGAAACCGGCCATCGCGATGATGAACATCCTCCGGCGCCCGCGTGTGTCACCGATGCGGCCGAAGGGGACCAGGACCAGGCCGAAAGCCAGAGTGTACCCGGCGACGACCAATTGCAGTTGGGTCGCGCCCGCGTGGAGGGCTGACTGCACGGAGGGCAGCGCCACGTTCACGATGGACACGTCGAGCATCGTGACGAATCCACCGACGAAACAGACTGCCAGAGCCTTCCATCGGCGCGGATCAGGGGTGTAGGAATCATTCATAGATGTGATTCAGTTTAGCGGTTGTGCGACGCCCCCATCAGCCGATCAACAGTTCTCTGTGGTCACGCAACCGGCGTACCGTGTCGCAGCACCGCCGTCGAAGCGTCGCGTCGGCCATGTTGTGCAGGTGTGCGACCTGACGGCGGGGGACTTCCTCGACATAGACCTTTTCCACAATGGACAAGGATTCATCGGTGGCCAACCGCAGGCTGCGAGCCTGTTGGAGCACCTGGTCGGCCGTCGGTTCTGGGGTGGGGAAAGCCGACAACGGCAGTACGGGGATGGCCCGCGTCTCGCGCAACACATCTTTCTTGGCGTCGAGGAGGAGATTGGCGGCCACCGACCTCGGACGCCGGTCGAGGGGATAGGTGGAGATCCTGATCCACAAGGCGGAGGTGAGGGAGGCCGCACCGGGGTTCGGATAGGAGGCGGACATGAGGATGACTTTGGGCAGCAACGCCTGCACAATGATCCGCCCCGCTTCAGGATATCCCATTTGACAAGCTGTGATGAGGTCCATCAGGACATGATCTGGGTTGGCACGGATACGTGCCAGAACCTCGCCGAATGTGGGGGATCCGTCCAGCCACACTGCTCGGCGCCAGGCCATGTCCTCCCATTCGGCATTGAGTTGGGCGACGATGGTACAGGACCTTGGTGACATGGGAACCTCCTTGGCTTCGGTAGGTTCAGTCTTTCCCGCAGGTGTTGTCACCAGTGTTGGCTGATCATTGGCCGGTGTATTCGCATTGTTGTCTTTTCCCTTATCAGGGCGTGTTGTCCTCCCCCAGTTCCTTTTCGCTAGACAGTTTTTCGGCAAACTCGCCCAAAAACTGTGCACCTCATGAGAATCGAGCAGACCACGCCCGAGGGATCACACTGAAAAGGGACAGCCAGTGGCTGTCCCTGTTCACAAAACCCGTTCGGGTCACGAAGCGTTCATCGACGAATGTACGACAGGATCCGCAACAGGTTGACGTACAACCAGACCATGGTCACGGTCAAACCGTAGGCGGCCCTCCACGAGTCGGAGGCGGGTGCGCGGTTGGCGATGCCCTGTTCGACGTACTGGAAATCATCCACGAGGCTCAACACACCCAGGACGACGCCCACGCCGACTGCCACCCATGCCCACATGCTCACAGGCGCCCCGGGTGCCGGGAACAGGCCGAGGTCGATGTGGAAGAAGAAAAGGATCAGGTTCACCAGGGCGACACCCACGTACGCCATGAGGGAGATCATCACGATTTTGCGTATCCGATTGGAGAGGCGGAACTTGCCGAAATGGAAGGCGGCCAGCGTGAGCCCGGCTGCCACGAAGGTGGCGAGGACGCCCTGGAAGATGATGCCCTCGTACACCGATTCGAAGACCATGGAGATCGCACCGAGGAAGACGCCTTCCAGAGCGGAGAACACGATCGCCAATGCGGGGGCGACCTTGCGGCGTGTGGCAATGACGAAGGGGAAGATGATGGTGGCCAGACCACAGATCAGGCCGACCGAATAGAACGTTTGCGCGGTCATCCCCAGATGGTTGGCCGCCCAGACCCAAAGGATCCCCATGATCACGACAGTGCCCAGAGTCAGCGCGGTCTTGGTCAGGACGTCGTCGAGTGTCATCACCTTCTGGGTGGGTTCCGCGGCAGGCGTCTGCCACGATTGTGGCCCGGGATAAGGCTGCGCGTACGACTGACCGGGGGCAAAGCCTGGTTGTGGGGGGTACTGACCCGGAACGTAGTCCTGAGAGGCGTACGGCGCCTGGGGGTAGCCCTGCTGAGCTGTGGGGGCCTGGCCGGGATCATAGGGGGCGTAGTACTGATTGGCTTGTGTGTACGTCGAAGATTGGGGGCGAGCCGAGAAGGATTCCGACTTCGCCAGTACTGGATTTGTCACTGAAGACTCCTTTGATTATCCGTAGTCTCTATTCTAGCGGATGGGGGCGGGAACCCGAAGAAATCAACCGGTGAGAATGACCCCGCTCAGGGTTAAATGGGTGGTCTTGATCCCCATCGTGACGCTTGCCGTGGGCTCGCTGTTCCCGTCGGAGCATTCGATGACGAGCACGAACCCGTCGGACAAGGGCTTGTCCAGATGGGCGGCGGCCCGGTCTAGGATGTCACGAGCCATGCCGGGGGTGATCATGGAGGAGTCGAACAGGGGCGATTGGGACGAGTCGGGCTTCAGCTGGGTCCTCACGGGGAACCTGGAGGTTCGTACCACCCTCAACACCTGGTCCGGGCCGGCGGGCTGGTCGACGTACACGCTCCCATCGGAGGAGACCCCCACTCGTACCGCCTCAGGACCGACCACCTGGGTGAGTTCTGAGGTGAGGTCGAACAGGTCGCTCGGATCCAGCGGACGGATCAGCGCCCCGTCGGGAGTGAAGAAAACCGGTACGGTGTCGGGGTTGGTCGTCACATTCATGTAGATGGTGCCGTCGTTGTAGTCCACGATCTGCAGCTGCTGGCCCTGGCTGGATCCGGAGATCACCGCCGCCTGGGTGAACAGATCGCCCAGATTCTTCAGTGCGAATCCTCGGGGGTCGAAAATGGCCTGTCCGACATAGGCGATGTCGGAATCGATCTGGGAGATCTGCTGGTCACGATAGGCATAGGTGACGACGTCCTGGCCGACCACGACCGAGACATGGGCTTCGGACCGGGTCAGTTCCACGTTGACCACATGGGTGCCCCCCGCCGCCTCCATGAGCTGTCCCACCATGTCGGCTGCGACACCCGGCGCGGTGAAATCCAGGGGAGTGGGGGTGGGCTGGGGTTCAGCCGCGGGCGTGCATCCCGACAACGCGGCAGCCAGGCAAACAGCTATCAGTCGGGGCACACGCATGCCTCTATACTAGCCGAGTGCAGGTGAACCGATGGCTGACGGCGATTGGATCTTTCCATTCTTCTCTGGTCGGGGTATGGTCTATTCCAACGAGCGAGGATGCTCGAACCCAGGCAACCCGCCTGGCAGATCAGAGAGGTCGAATCATGACGGAGCAAGACGGCGACGCACAAGCGTCGGTCACCACCGTGGTATCGCGAGTGGTGGATGTCCCAGTGAAAAAGGTGTGGGCTGTCTTATTGTCCCCCGAGGGCCAGACCGCCCTCCTCGGAGAAGGCGCATCCCTTGGCGACAAGGGAGACACATGGAAAGCGGCGGACGGTACGTGGGGCGTGACACGGTCGTACCACCCTCTCGAGGAGATACGTTTCTCCTGGCACAAGGACGAGGACTCTCCGAAGACCTGGGTCGAACTGACGTTGACCCCCCAGGGCCCGGAACAGACGAAGATCCAGATCAGCCATGATCATTCCAATGCGGATTTCGATGTCGCCAAGCTGACGGCCCACTGGAAGGCCGCTCTCGCACGCATCGACCACGACGCACTGTAGACAATCGAAACAGGAACGGGCGGCTGGCATCATCTGGCCGCCCGTTTGTTTGTTTCAGCTCCCCCGGATGGAAGCCCGGTCCATCCTCGCGGCGCCGCCCTTGCGGAACAGGGGTGTGCCGATGGTCACCACCAGAACAGCGACCACGGCGGAGGCGAACATGACTCCGCTCATGGCGGTGGATGTGTCGCCGAAGACTCCCACAAGGGGGGCGACCATCCCCGACAAGCCAAATTGTACGAAACCGATGCAGGCCGCGGCGGTGCCCGCTCTTTCCCCGTGACGCCCCAGCGCCAGGGTGGAGGCGTTGGGCGGCCCCACATTGATGAACAAACACACAACGAACAAACTGACCAGCAGTCCGGGCAGGCCTCCGGCCCCGCTGACGCAGACGAGGAAGAGAATCCCCGTGAGCACAGCCATCACGGGAACGATGAATCTCAAGATGGTCGCCGGGGTGAAACGTTTGACCAGTGCGGCGCTCACCTGGGCACCGCACACCAGTCCCACCCCATTGGCCGCGAACAACAGTCCGAACGCGGTGGTCGTGAGCCCGTACCCCTGTTTGAAGACGTACGGGGACCCCACCACATAGCTCATCAGGATGCAGGAGACCAGGCCGGGCAGGATCGCCAGAGCCATGAAACCCCTGTCTCGGAGCAAATAGGAATAACCCTTCATCGTCGCACGCACCGTGTCGATGCGGCGTTCGGGAGGCAGTGTCTCCGGCAGTTTGACCAGCACTGTCACGAACAGGAAAACCCCGTACAGCCCCAGGACGGCGAAGACTCCGCGCCAGGAGATCCAGTCCCCGATGTACCCGCCGATCGTGGGCGCGAACAGGGGGGCGACCCCGATGACCAGCATCAGGCGTGACATCAGCCGGGAGGCCTCGCGCCCCACGAAACGATCACGGATGACCGCCATCGCGACCACCCCGGCTGAGGCGTTGAAGAATCCCTGGCATGCCCGGAAGATGATCAGCGGAACCATGGCCGGGGCCAGGGCGCACAGGGCGGAGACGACGACGTGGAGTCCCACGCCGATCAGCACGGGACGGCGGCGTCCGAAGCGGTCGGAGATCGGGCCGAGGATGAGCTGGCCGACGGCGTTGCCGATCATCATCGCGGTGATGGTGAATTGTGCGGCTGCCGCGGTGGACCCCAAGTCAGACTGCACATCGGGCAGATTCGGCAGGTACATGTCGGTCGAGATCGCACCGAGAGCGCACATCGAACCGAGCATGAGGACGTACTTGTAGTTCGGATGGTGTATTGCCTCGGTGTGGGTCACAAGGCAGTTTAGCACTACACTAGATATGCCTCTGGTTTCGTCCCAACCGGGGAAAGGAGTGCCGTGTCCAGTGCCGCCTTGCAGATGGGCCCGCCCGTCGGATCAAAGCCCGCGAAGCCGGTTGCCGTCAGTCTCGAGGTCGATCCTCATGAGATCATCCGCGCGGTCGCCACAGTGGTCAAAGGCCAAACAGAGGCGATCGAACTGGCGGTGATCGCCTTGTTGGCCGAGGGGCACCTGCTCATCGAGGACATTCCCGGGGTGGGGAAGACGACATTGGCACGAGCCCTGGCCAAGGCGATCGACGCCGAGGTCTCCAGAATCCAGTTCACACCCGACCTGCTCCCCTCCGACATCGTGGGCGTGAGCGTGTACCGTCCCCAGACCGGGGTTTTCGAGTTCAATCCGGGTCCGGTCTTCGCTTCCATCGTCATCGCAGACGAGATCAACCGCGCCTCGCCCAAGACCCAATCAGCCCTGCTGGAATCCATGCAGGAGTCCCATGTCACCGTGGACGGCCAGTCGTACCCCCTTCCCAGGCCTTTCATGGTCGTCGCCACCCAGAACCCGTACGAGATGGAGGGCACCTATCCGTTGCCCGAGGCCCAGCGGGACCGGTTCATGATCCGGATGTCCCTGGGTTATCCCGGCTATGACGACGAGGTGCGGATGCTGGACTCCCAGGAGTTCTTCGATCCCTTGGACGAGCTCACCCCGGTGGTGACCGCCGCCCAGGTGGTCCAGATGATCGGCGTCGTACGTTGCCTGCACGTGGCTGAGGAGGTCAAGAGGTACATCGTCGACGTGGCCAGGGCCACCCGTGAGATGACCGAGGTGAAACTGGGCGTCTCGCCCAGGGCCGGGATCCAATTGCTGAGGGCCGCCAAAGCCGCGGCCGCCCTGGCCGGGCGCCGCTACGTCCTGCCCGACGACGTCCAGCGGATGATCCCGCACGTGTGGGGCCATCGTCTCACCCATGGGCGCACCACCTCTGAGGAGGCTGTGCAAAATGCATTGCGCCAGATCGTGGATCGGGTGAAGGTGCGCTGATGGCCGTCCGCCCTCTCGCACGAACCATTGTCCTGGGGACTGTGGGTGTCGTGTGTACAGGGGTCGGATGGGTCGTCGGCAGCCCTCCCGCCGCCGGGATCGGGGTCATGCTGGTCGCCGCCATCGCCATCGACGGCATGCGGTTCGCGATTGTCGAAGCCAGACGGCCACTGGGGACGGTGACCCGTTCGGCCCACCCCAATCCGTGCTCGGCCGGCCAGTCGATGAGAATCACACTGGTCCCGGGCAGAGGCTCCGGGGTCGACTCCTCCATCGAGGAGACCCTGCCGAACGAACTGAGCCGACATGTGGATGTCGTCCCGCCTGAACGGGGGTCGTCCACCCTGGCGTACGACGTCAGGGCGCCCAGGCGCGGCCAGTGGGTGATGGGGCCGTGTTTCGTGAACAGGACCTCATCATTGTCTCTGTGGTGGTGTACGGTCAGGGACACCTCGACGGTGAGGATCACAGCCTGGCCGAGGACTGTGCCCATGGACGCCACGGGGCTCGCCCACGATCGGGACTCGGCGGTGGGGAACACCGGTTATGTCCAACCCCATCAGGACAATGCGACAGTTCGGGTGTACAACCCGGGCGACGATTTGCGCCGCGTGCATTGGAGGTCCTCCGCCCGGCTCGGGCAGTTGATGAGCAGGGCCGAGGAGCCCACGGATTCCGACCATGCCTGGGCGGGGCTTCACGTCCCCTCATCCGCCTCAGCCCCCAGACGGGAATTGGCAATCAGTCTAGTAGCGTCATGGGCCTGTGAGATGGAAGCCGAGGGGTACGCGGTGGACATGGCCTGCGCGGGGCAGACCAACCATGGCAGCGTGGATTCCCATCTCGACCAACTGGCGGTGCTCACCAACGCGGACGCGGCGAAGCCCCTGCCAACCGCCCACCCGAACGGGGTGTGCCTGTTGGTCACGGTCCGGGGCGCGAGCCGGATGGCATCGGTTCCTTCGCTCACCCTGGGGCGGCGGGGTGTGGCTGTGGTCGTCTCGGAGCGTGACGAGGACGCCGAACCTCTCACGTCAGCCGGATGGGACGTGCTGCGCCTGGACGATGTGACGCTGGAGGAGGCCGCCGAACGCCTCGGCCAGTTCCGCGCCTCGGCGCGATTGGCGGGTGTGGCATGAACCAGGTCACACGGGCCTGCCTCATCTTTTGTACGATGAGTTGCACCTTCATGGGGCTGAGCTCCGTCATCGCGGCAGGCGACTGGCAATTGCACATGATCAGTCTTCCCTTGTTGATCACCGCCGGGATGCTGGGCGTGGGCCTGTGGGCGGGCAGACACAAGATTGTGGGCGGGGTCGCGTCGGTCATCACCGGTCTGGTGATCTGGGTGTGCTATCTGACGGGTGTGACCGGGGGAGGGATCCTGCCGACGCCAAAAGCTCTCACCATCCTTGTCACCCACATCTCGGATGCGATCACGGCGTTGCCCGACTATGGCCGCCCCGCGTCGAATGCCGATCTGTTCGTGCCCCTGGGCATTCTCGGCCTGGGTCCGATGTGCGTCCTGGCTGTCTTCCTGGCCCTCAATCTGCGCAACTCACTCGCGGCGGGGATCCCCATTCTGGGGTGCTGGGTGGTGTTCTTGTCCGGAGCCCCCGGCGATGGGTTGGGATGGGTGATCGCCTCCACAGCGATGTACCTGTTGTTGCTGGCCATCTCGAACAGGAAGGGCAGAAAGGGACGGCTCCAGCCCATCGCGATCCCTGTTGTCGCCCTGTCGGCGGCGGTGGGGGTGATCGGGTCGTACCTCCTGCCACTGGCGCCTGGGTGGGGACGGTCCGAGGACATCCTGCGGTTCTGGGACAGCACGTACACAGACAACACCGGTATCAACGTGGACGGCCCCATTCGCGTCTCCGACTCCCTGAGATCCCAGTCCGACATCTTGCTCTTCCACACCAGGGGTGAGATCGACGGGCCTTTGAAGATGGGGACATTGGACCAGTTCACGGGAGACTCATGGGTCGCGTCGACCCGTACCCGCGCACGCCCGTACCGCGAGGGGACTCTCGTGGGGGCTGACGCGAACCCGCCGGACAGTGCCTGGTCACCGGGCCCCGACGTGAGCGTGAGGATCGACCAGTTGTCCGGACAGATCGTGCCGTCGGCGGACGGGCCGCGCTCCATTTCGGAGGTCAACGGACTGGCCCTGACCTATGACGCGGGCACGGACGCCTTCCGGTCCCGGGCGAATCCGGTGGGCGAGGGGGACTCGTACGTCACTCACACTATGGTCCTGGACCGGAGCGCGCTCACGGGGATCAGAGCCTCCACGAGGGATTCCCTGTTGGGTGGATCGGTCGGACATCCCGTGGAGATCTCCGAGCTGACAACGAGCGTCATCGGTGACGCGGTGAGTCAGGACGACATGCTGAAGGCCATCGAGGCGTACCTGCGAGGACTCGATTTCACCTACACCCTCACCCCCACCTGGGACAGCCAGGGGGATCCGGTGTGGGATTTCCTGCAGGCCAAGAAGGGGTATTGCGTCCATTTCGCGTCGGCGATGGCGGTGATGGCAATGTCTGTGGGCATACCCATGCGGGTGTCGGTCGGTTATCTGTCCGGGATGGTGGAGTCCGACGATTGGCGCGGCGTCACGGGGGGTCGGGCCCACATGTGGCCGGAGGCGTACTTCGCCGGGGTCGGGTGGGTACGCTACGAGCCGACTCCGGCGGTGCAGAGCGACGACGTCGGGCAGACGGGTCCGATCGGGGAATCCAGTTCTACCGCTGCGCAGGGCGAGGAGTCCGCCGCCGCCCAGACCCAGACCGCGACTGCTGAGGCCACAGTGGCACCCACAACCGAGGTTGCCGCTCCTGGGGAGGGTACGACCGACTGGGCGCTGATCGGGGAAATCGGCGGCGGCCTGGTCGGCGGGGCTGCCATCATCGTTCTGGCTTGGCTGGCGTACGTGCGTGCGTACTCCCCTGAACGGGCGTGGAGGGCGATCATGCGCGCGGGGCAGAGGAAGGGCGTCGTGGCCGATTCGATGAGTGTGCGCAAAGCCGCGGACATCTTGAGCCGGCGCGACCCGTCTGGTGCCGGCCTGTTGGGACAGATCCGGGACTCGTTGGAGATTTCCCGCTACGGACCCCCTGACATGGCGGGTGAGAGAATCCCCGGGTCCCTGTTGTGGAAATCCACCCGGACGATCATTCGGCACCTGCGGGATTGAGCCGTCCCACCCGTCTTTGTCATCCTGGTGCGGTCGGGATCTGCGTTTAGTTTATCAACAATACAAATCCAGAATTGGGATAGGCTAGTCGCAGAGAATCTCCCCGGATCGGGGACTGAGCAAAGGGACCTCATGAGTACTTTGGAATGGAACAACCTGGATCGGCGAGCGGTGGACACCGCCCGTGTGTTGGCAGCTGACGCTGTGGAGAAGGTCGGCAACGGGCACCCCGGCACGGCGATCTCGGTCGCGCCCATCGCGTACCTGCTCTACCAAAAGGTCATGAACACAGACCCGGCTGATCCTTTGTGGCTCGGACGTGACCGTTTCGTGCTGTCAATCGGGCATTCCTCGCTCACCCAGTACACCGAGCTCTACCTGGCGGGGTTCGGGCTGGAACTGGAGGACCTGGAGCAGTTCCGTACCTGGGGATCGAAGACGCCCGGCCATCCCGAACTGGGGCACACCGCCGGAATCGAGTGCACCACCGGGCCTTTGGGCGCGGGTGTGGCCAACGCGGTCGGCTTCGCCATGGCCGCTCGCAAGGAACACGAGCTGTTTGACCCGTCCGCTGCGCCGGGGCAGTCGGTGTTCGACCACTTCGTCTACTGCATCTGCGGGGACGGCGACATGGAGGAGGGGATCTCGTCGGAGGCCTCCTCGCTGGCGGCGACCCAGGAGCTCGGCAACCTCATCATGATCTACGACGACAACCGGATCTCCATCGAAGGCGACACGGTCATTGCTCTGAGCGAGGACGTCGCCGCGCGCTACGAGGCGTACGGATGGCACGTCCAATCGGTCGACTTCACCAACGGTGGGACGGGCTATGAGGAGAAGGTCCAGGAGTTGTACGAAGCGATCGAGGCGGCCAAGGCCGTCACCGACAAGCCCAGTTTCATCAGGGTCACCACGGTCATCGGCTGGCCGCTGCCGACCATGGCCGGGTCGGAGAAAATCCACGGGTCCAAGATCGGGGCGGATGAAATCGCGGCCCTGAAGACCGAGTTGGGGATGGACCCGGCCAAATCCTTCGACGTGGCAGGTGAGGTCATCTCCCACACTCGCGCGAACGCGGCTGATCGTGCCGCCGCGTACCGCTTGGGTTGGGACGCCCGGTTCAGCGCGTGGGCAGCGGCCAATCCCGAGCGCAAGGCTCTGCTCGACCGGATCCAGTCCCACGGGGATGTCCCCGGGTTGGACGCCGCGCTGCCGGTCTTCCCGGCTGGCAAGAAGTCCACTCGTGCGGCGTCGGGTGAGGTGCTGAGCGCCATCGCCGACGTGGTGCCCGAGTTGTGGGGAGGCTCGGCCGACCTGGCCGGGTCCAACAACACAACGATGAAAGGGCAACCTTCCTTCCTGCCCGCGAACCGGGCGAGCAAGGATTGGGTGGCGGCCCCCAATGGCCGGATCCTGCACTTCGGGATCCGCGAGCATGCCATGGGCGGGATCCTCAATGCGATCAACACGGGGTTGACAAGGGCGTACGGCGGTACTTTCCTGGTTTTCTCCGACTACATGCGCACTCCGCCGAGGATCGCTGCCCTGTCGCACATCCCGTCGATTTTCGTGTGGACCCATGATTCTGTGGGTGTGGGTGAGGACGGGCCGACCCATCAGCCCGTGGAACATGTCGCCTCGCTGCGGCTCATCCCCGGTTTGGACGTCATCCGTCCGGGTGACGCCAACGAGACCGCTGAGGCGTGGAAGCTGATCCTGGGCATCCACGACCATCCGGCGGCTTTGATCCTGTCCCGTCAGGACCTGGTCACACTCGACCGGAGCGAGGGTTCGGGGTTCGCTCCCGTGTCCGAGATGGCCAAAGGGGCGTACACCCTTGTCGAAGCAAGTTCCGTACCCAAGGCTGTGATCGTGGCCACCGGATCCGAAGTGGAGGTCGCCGTCGCCGCGCGTGAGATGCTCGAAGCGGATGGGATCCCCACCCGCGTGGTGTCGGCCCCCTGTTTGGAGTGGTACGCCGCGCAGCCCGACTCGTACAAGAAAGCTCTTTTGCCCGATGACACTGTGAAGGTCTCCATCGAGGCCGGTGTGACCTACGGCTGGTCCGAGATCGTCGGCAGTGATGGCCGCAAGATCGGCATCGACCATTTTGGCGCCTCCGCCGCCGCCTCCACCCTCTTCACCGAGTACGGCATCACCCCGGCCCACATCGTCGCCGAGGTCAAGGACGCCCTGGTCAATCTCGACTAGGCTAGTTCATTCGTACGTGTGTGGGGGTGGGACTCAGACACCCTTTTTCAGTTGGTTGGCGCCGACGATGAACAGAATAGGGAGAATGAATCCGAGCAGTCCCACGAAGGCAGCGAGTCCGTACGTGAGGGCGATGATGATGGAGACGACAGGGATGACCAGGGATCCGATCCCCATGTTCAACAACAAGCTGCCCTTTGCAGGGTTGGCTGCGTTCCTGATCCCGAAGATGCCCATGACAATCATGTATGCAGCGGCGAGGAACAGGAAGAAGACGTAGAAATCATAGAGACCGGATGACATTCCGTACAGACGGCCCGCAGCCGCCGTGTTGATGCCTGCGAAGAAGTTATAGGCCCCGCCGATGACGATCAAAATCGACACGACGAAGACCATCTGGTTCCGCTTAGGCGGCATGGGGACGTAGTAGGGCGCCTGGGGGATCGAACCCGCGTACGGCGTCTGGGGGGCGTATGGGTTCTGCGGAGGTTGGGCGTACGGCTGCGGAGCCGGTGGAACCGGGGCGTACGTCTGGGGATCCTGGGGAGCGTACGGTTGTTGAACCTGGGGAGCGTACGGCTGGGGTGGCTGTGGAATCGGTGGAGTCGCGGCGTACGGCTGTTGGGGGGAAACAGGTGGGATGTAAGGGGCCTGGCCCGGAGTCGGATTTGGCACGGACGGATCCGGCTGCCCGAATGGCGGAGGGTTGAAAGTTGACATGAGTATTCCTTTTCGACAATTATAAATGTGCAAACACTGCACAACAATGTCTCATTAACTAATATACTGCAACCGTTCGGATTTCACCCTTCGTACACGCGACAACGTGAAAGACCGACACAATGAGAACGAGCCACAATCAACAGGGGAATGGGGACGACGCCAATTGTGGGGAATAGTATGACCATTGGATGAGATTCCTCTGCCATATTCGTATGAGACCGTGCAGACAAGGATGGTATTTGGTAAGGTCGGTGTCTAGGGCGTTGGAAGCTTTCCGAGAAGATGCCTCAATCACAATTGGAGAGAAGGGGTCACATGAGGATTGGTATCCCCATGGAATCCGCCCCAGCGGAGACCAGGGTCGCGGCGACGCCGAAAACAGTCGCCCAACTCATCAAACTGGGTTAT